>JAAUXU010151034.1_pt1 | contig 28334 bp, 24 predicted proteins | sample 7278151 | NCBI WGS metagenome assembly JAAUXU01 (sample SAMN14350113, study PRJNA611818) | marine sediment metagenome | isolation source: surface marine sediment (1.8m) | place: French Polynesia: Moorea | collected 2018-08
CACTCTCTCTGTCTCTGTCTCTGTCTCTGTCTCTGTCTCTGTCTCTGTCTCTCTGCATATACACACAGGTATATATGATAGTGCCTCAGGGTAGCAACCCTTCCGTGACATGCACAAATGCTATGTCCTCCCATGTTGTAAGACAACAAAGCTTTTTTGCCAATACATACGGGCACCCCAGAACATTGTGAAGCACATTTTCCATTCCCTTTATGGAGGATATAAAATGTTTTACACTTCCTTAAGGACTGTTATATGCTTGGCTGCGAGCGCCCAATGGCAAATGAGCTCGTCCAAGCAATGAATGAACTGAAGGAAGAAATGTCTTGCCAAGACAGGCTATGTTAAAGGGCCAACAAAAAGTGTCTTTCGGTCTCGACAATGTACACGAAGGTACCAGTATTGCACCACGCATTGCTAGAACGCTACTGTATGTATGCATACACCTGGAAGGCGTTAATCGTCCTGACGCAATCCCCAAGAAATCTGTGCAATTTTCAGCAATACTGGCGAAGTCTCCCAAGCACCGGCGCATTTAATTAGGAAGGAGCGTATTAATGATGCTTAATTGCAATGCACGGACATTAGCACTCAGGACTGGCTTTGAGGTCTTGAGGTGCAGATTATACCTGTACTACCTGCTGATGGAGTTTTAATAACAATCCGTTGGTCACAAAACTTGTTTTCTCGTCTGCTATCTCAAGAAAAGGCTCCATCATTTAACCTTTGTGCACGAGGCAGCAAAAAAAGCAAGCGTCCTCCTCATAAAGTCATTAATTGTGCGTGTACAATGAGGGGGGATTCGTTCTTCCCAGAGCAAGAGTCTATTTCCACGTGATTTCGCATAACATTTTTTTGCCCAACGCTCCTCGTCTCTGCGACATGCGCATATTTCTTGCCTTAAGATGGATGGTTTCGCGTCAAGGGAGATGGAGGTGCAAAGGCCTACGCAAATACACATTCATCCACGTACTAGAACATCCTAAGGGGAGAAGAAGGGGGAAAATATTCGTACTTTCAGTACTGACAGTCGACGACGCAACCAGTAAAAAATGCTTTGTCAAATCACTGCGTCTGCTTATCTGCTACAATAGACTTGTACTCTATGGGCACGCTTAAGAGAAGCAGCTTGCCGAGCGAAAGGACGTAAGACGTCACGACTTTTTTTCTTGGTCGCAAAAAGCTAGTCTCTTTTTTCTCATTTACCCCAACTTGTGCCATAGAAACCAAGCAACTTCCACCATACACAGAACAGGCCCCTAAAGTAGCCCTCGACCGTCCCACTGGAAGTGCTCTAGGAATCCCTAGGACAGGTTCAGCTGACCTCTCCGGGCACCTTCGGGCCAGTCGTGGTGTCTCTAGCGAAGGCATTTGTAATTTTTGGCACGACCTCACGAAAAAAAAAATCGTCGTCCCTGATGCTCTGTTATCTGAGGTTGGCTTCATCCAGAGAAGGTTCATGCCCGAACATTCCCCCATCCCTTCTGATGATTCTTCTGTGCACAATCCACCAAGGTTAGCATCTTAGGGACTGCAGCAGCCCCGTAGCATCTTCTGAAGCATTTGCTGCTCCAGCAGCTTGGTCGATGACGAATAGAAAGGTGGGTAGAAGGATGCGCATGCTGTGACTCATAAGGAAATGATGGGACGCTTCTTTCGCCAAATTGATGGTGTCCTGTTTTTGTGAGATTAGTTTTAGAAATAATGACAATTCGGCCGGACAATGGATAAGTGGCATCTCGGATAATGAATTGATGTTTGCTTTGCGAGCGACTTTGAGCTAAATATGCGGCTTATCTCATTCAGACATGCGAGGAGTTGCCAAGGTTGATGATTGCTGAGGAGTACGTTACAGTAAGAAGGACGCCCTTTGTCTTTGCCAAAATGCAAGAAAGAGCTGTTAATCACAATGAAAAAAGCTTCGGTTATGTGAGAGACAATGATATGGAGATACGTATCAGGTGTGCCGCGTTGTACGTCCGTACACTGCGTAACTGTGAGGGACACTGTGCTGTACCATCTTCGATGACAAGATAGAACTCTTCGTACGTCAATATGCCATGACAATATTATTCACCTACAAGGAGTTATTACAGAATGCACTGAAGGTTTGGTACATCAGTGTTTTCTCAAGTATATACCTAAAATATGTGTATACGATGGTGTTTTCCAGGAGTGATGAAGTCTCCAAAACCATAATAGCGTTTTTCCGACTTCGTGAAGGCTTCTTCCTACCAGCAGTGCAATAGCGCTGTCACGTCGTGCCATCACTGAGGACAGAGCCCGTGCACTGAATCACAGTCCTGTCACAGAGTCGACCCCATTTTGGTCAGCCCCCCCCCCCCAAGTTGAGCGTGCCCGGGTTCGGTACCCCACTTATTTCCAGAACACATTTCCTGTGCAAGTGTACGACAGATGAGTGAATAAGCCCCGTCAAGGCCGAAGTCCCCCGAAGGAGACTCTCTGCCACGTTGCCAAGATGATCCGTCCAGGCGTCTCAGAGGAGGTGGGACGCACAGACTTGCCTCTTATGTAATGGCGAAGATCCCACGTCCGTACGTCCCTGCGCCAGTCTAACCGACCAGACTGGTGAAGGTGGCGTCTGCGCCACTACAATGTTTGTAAGTATCTCACGTTCTTGAATCGTCTTACTTTCCCCCCGTCCCCAGTCATCAATATCCATTGAAGCATCCCCTGCAGCAGCTCTCTTTAGACGGGAAGGAACATTAGCGACAAATTGCTCCCGCCATAACAAAAATCGGCAGAATTGTTTTCTCTCATATTTCACGTGTCTTTTCATTTCCTCTTTTCGACGGATCTCATCCTTGAAGGAGTGAGATCGTCGCATGTTCATAATCGACGCCCTCGTTTTTTAATGTTCTCGCACCAGAAACAACAGATTTCGTCTGCAGGGGCCAAATATTTTCCTCCGGCTGGCGCACGCAATCTCAGTGTGGGCTCAACCTCCTTACGCAGTTGTATGTGTATCAAGGTCTCCGTATGCAGCAGGTCTGGTTAAAATCTCTTTATCGACTCAGGATTTTACCCCCGCTAATCTGTACGTATGGACTACGGATTTACTACGGATCCTGCCACGCAAAGGAGTGTGCCCAATTTTGGGTCTGACGTCGCAGTCGACTCGCTGTCCCTAAAATGAGGTTGGCACAGTAGTAACCTTAACATTGGTTTGCTGCGTTAAAGCCTTCACACTCTGACAAATCGTCCCATTTTATTCTACCCACACAATTTTGCTTATTTCAGTCATGTGTGATGCACTATAGGTTCATTACATAAACCCTTTATCACAGAATATTCTGCTAATCCTGGAATTGACTTCAGCTTACTCTGCTGTGCAAGAGTCTATGGAAATGCCAGGTTATCATGTAGCTTAACGGGTAATGGAGAATTTACTGACATTACTTTGGGGGCTTGTGATAACTAAGGCTTAGAGAGTCAGCCAAAGTCTACATGTTTTTTTGGAGGTCTGTGATAGGACTTAGGGCAAGGGGACCAAATTCCGTTTAAGGGCTTCGTAGCCTTAACGCCACATTAAGCATTTTTCAGATTTCCCTGTTTAGGGTTATATTTATGGGGGTCTCAGTGGGCCCGAACTCCTGGCATTTAGCAGGATGCATTTTTTGAAGCCCAGCGGCCCCCTGTGCCGGTTCGATTCGGGGAAAATGGATGGGAACAGGACAATAAGTGAGTGGTAGAGTTGAGACTTTCCGAGTGGACTTTTGTCCTTCTGCGCGTCCTCTGACTGTCCTTGGTCAGTTTTGCCTCTGGAGATGAGTCAGCTTGGAAAAAATCCACAGAACTTGTTTCTCAATGAGAAGATTAAAATCTCCCCTCCCCCTTCACCCTACTGCATTCTCTTCCTCATTGACGTGGAGGCATGAACAGAATTCAGAAGGAGGCCGGGGCCAATTTTCACGGCTCAGGGAAAGCTTCGCAGTGATTTTTTTACTATGCGAGAAGGCCATAAAGCACATGAGATTCATTTTTCTTCCCACTACCCCGAGCTCTCGCAATCCACGAGGATGAGAGAAATGAAATCTTGTAAAGGCAATTGCATCAGCGATATCCCTCACTCGCTGAGCTCAGGCAGCAAAATGCTTAGAGGAGGCGCGCGCGTCATTAGCTAAACATTACAAGGCTAAGACGACGTCGTGTGTGTGAGAAAAAGAAGAGTTCCTGCTTACTTTCTCATATCCTCCTTTTTGTGAGCATCTCTCACATTTCCAGGGAGTTGAGAATACTTTACGCGCTTTGAAGCTTCAGGCCTGGCTGTAACTTTTGGGCATAATTCATGGCTCAGTGTGGTGGGTTTTTGGGCCCGGAGAGTGAGTGCGATCAATATTTGAGTCTGCCTATCTGCTCATCAGCCAAGCGACCACGTAAACATGGGTGAATGCCAATGGATAAGGTAACATCCGTACCCGCGCACAAACACGCTCGTGCCCGGTCATCCTGTCGACGATGATCGATCTGATTGTGTATCAAACAGGCGGTGCCAACGGAATTGCCCAGCAGCAGCCAGACCAACGCACGTAAGCGCAGAAGAAAAACGGCGCGGTCAATTAAAGAGTTAAAGTGGCCGCAGCACGCACAGTGGTACTCCCAGATCTAATGCAGCCGCCGGGACTGACGCTTGCCTCTGATACCCTTGAGATTTCAAGGAATCCCTGGCATCGCCGGACTTTTTACCCCGCTCCTGACTTCTCTTTGCTCCCGCTGGCCAAGAATTTTTTCCCATGTTGGACAAGTCGACGAGTTGTGCAGCGATGGTATCGCTAAATTAAGAAAGTGGTACTGCTGGACCACACACAGGTAAGTGAAGTCAGCAGACTTTGCCCTGACTAAATGGAGAAGTGTTTGGCGAGGAAGTGTTAAAAAAACTGAAGCACGAGTATAGAGATGGAATAAGAAGCAGTTGAAGAACAGACCTCCGCCGTTGCCACATTCAGGAAGTGTGCGGCGGCTTCGGCGGCGGCCTCGGCAGCGGTGGCGGCGGCGGCGGCTAGAAGAAAAAGACAATTGAACTTTAATACTCATCAGACACGCTGAGGTCCGCAGGGTACAGCGCGGTGTGCGCGAGTGTTCAGGTGGAGCGGTGTGATACAGTACACCTTTTGATGCGTTTCATTCTTGTATTGGGTTAGCAGAGTCTTCTGAGAGAAATTTCTAGGCTTTCTCCTTACATTCTCGTGTCGACGCAGAAGAAATGCTCGTCAACGCGTGGCATTTGTACGTTTATCGTTATGCTTTAGGCTTGCTCGTTTATGGTTCAAACTGGTGACGTCGGTAGCAAAACATCATTTTCGCACGTTTCTCCCTTCGCGGAAAATGACTTGTTTGCATTGGAGAGAGAACAAGAAAAATTCCTGTCACGCATGAGATGGTTGAGATGAAGAAAGTTTCTCCCGATTGTGTGCACCATCGCTGCTTGTCCCTCTGGCCTCGCCCAACAAGTGAGCTCAGACCTACGCTGAACTTGTCACTTCTGCACGCATGACATTCTCGTCTGTCCAACAACAAATACATCTATATAGGCGTACATAATATATATTACACATGCATGGAATGCATACATAGACAGACACCCACACAGCGACCCGGGGTACAGCGACTTCGCAAAATTCTTGGCTCGCGTTTCTCCTGGTCATGCATAAAACATTTTTTGTTACTCTCTCTCTCTCTCTCAGTCTCTCCTCTGTAAGCTGATGCAAAATCTCTACCCTACAGGACTTGATGTCCAGAGGGCGTGCGTGCCCTGGACCCTTTTGATTTCCTTCTCCTCTGGCTCGCCGCGGCCGCTGCAGCCGCCGGGGCCGCCGCGGCCGCCGCAGCCGCTGCACTTCCTGTCTCTGGGCGTTTTGTCCGAGGACTTCTTTGGAAACCCACCAGGGATAATTAATGGCGCCCTCTGCTCTGCATGTGAATATAAAACGCCTGCTAGTACAGCAGAAGAGACAAGGACAGGCAGAGGAAGGAGGGCAAGGAGAGGGTGAATAGGAGATTGACCCCGAGTGAAAGAGACTGAGGCCCAGACCCTGGCAGTAGAACAATTGGGCGCATTGCGCTCAATCAGACGGCGCCCATTCTTCTTCACCTGCACTGGAAAGTGGGCCACTGGTTGACACAGGGGTCGCTCGCTTCCTGTTGCTGCTTCGTAACTGCTATGTATGTACGTACGTGTACTTCAAACTGACGGAGGAGTAACCAGGAGGAGAAAGAGGCAATTCAGCGCGCCGGAGAGAAAATTGCGACCCCCTCATTGAACATGTAATTGGATCATCATCGCCCGTCTTCGAAGCCACGCAAAAAATCAGTGTGCATGCAGCAATACAGGGGAAATTCCTCGGCTAATGTCAGCCTTATGTAGCACTTTGTTATTGTCTTGATCGCTCAACTCGCTATTCCAGGATCCGTTTTTGGGTACGACTGAAGAAAAAACGCGGAAGCAGCGGGCAAGTCCATATGCACGGAGGGGGGGGGGTCGCACCGCCGCCGGGTTCGTTTTGTTTGTACCATCGAGCTACTATCCCGTAGTGGTAGCAACACCTATGCATACACTTTGGCAGATAGCTGGGTTAGGCGGTCGCCTACTGAGTCGGTAGTAGCACCAAGAGGAGGAAACGCATTTGCTGCATCTACAGGAGGAAGGAAGGAGCAAAAAAAGAGGGGGGTGCCTGGGGGATGTTTGGAGGCGGAGAAGGCTATTTTGAGCCTTAGCTGGAACACAAACTCATAACTATCATGTGTTTGCTTCCTGCTTGACCCTAATGGCACTCTTGGTAAAAAAAAATCCGTCTGTGAGCTGCAAAAATATTGTCATTTTTTTCTGCACAGACGTCTATTTGTCTGTGCAGATCTTCGCTTCTCTAGATAAACTAAGACGTGGGCGGATGAAAATTGTGAAATATGAGAGCACCATCGCTCGTCGCCCCTTGCCTCCCACGCCAGCGCGTTGGACAAGCAAGGTTTGCGGGTGGAAACCATGAGGCGAGCCAGAGATGGTAGTTTTGGGTGAAAAGTTCGGAACTGGAGTGCGCAGCATTCTTGAAATCGTTTCTGTAAGAAAAATCGTCCTCGGGGTGGGCGTTGTAGGCCCATTAGCAAATAGCCCAGGCCTGCGTGCCTCTGCCTGTGAGGCAGAGCAGCTTCTGCAGCTCCTTGGCACGTCCTCGTTGGCGAAAAAGAAAATCGAATAAGACTCCGATGGAATCGAGGAAAATCCGAGTTCACGGACAAACCTCAAGACGGCTGCGGATCACGCGAGCCAACGAGAAAGCGAGCGAGCAGCTGCCTGTTGTGTGCCCATTCAGTCTTGCGGTTTTCTTTGCACATGCACTGAAAAGTATCTTACGCTCGGTACAATGCATAACAATAGCTCTCTGCCAGGGCCTCTGCTCGAATATAGCCCTGCACGAATTCAGATGGATTATGTTGATTTATCTGGCGCCGAACTCCGTTTTCTCCTCGAGGTCCTGTGTGCATTTCGTATGCAGACGAAGTCGCAGACGAATTCGGCCTACGGTTGAGAGTGACAATGGAAATGTTACAATACTCACACTTCCTAAGGAGAAGCTGCGCATGGATGGCGATTGCTGGGGGGCACAGCACGCCCGGTCCACTGACTGCCACAAGAAAAGATCAATGAAAGCATCGCAGCGTTCGTGCAACATGAGACTTCACCCCTAAGTTGCAGAATGACATAACTTATGATTGAAGCGTGAACATCTAGGTACACTTGAACGCCCCATAGAGATGAGAGCTGCTTCAACTCTCAAAACTGCAATACTTTCATGGCACGTATGGATATTTTCTTTTCTCGTCTGATATCCCTCCGCTTGTGACCCGCGCAGCACTGCTTATGTACTACGTCTGCGTGCATTTACATATTCTGCCTTAGTGCGTGCGTGCTCCTCTTGTTTTTATGCTCGTTCATTTCCAAGAAGGTTGTGGCAATTGGCAGGTGGGCTTATTTGCTCTGAACGAGTAGTAGCTGTGTGCTTGCACGTATTGTAAAGAGGCTGCAGCCAGGTCATGCTCAACCGAAGGCCAGCGATTTTGTCGAAAGTTAGCACCCATTCGATCGTAAACTCTGTTCTTAAGGACAAGGAGAGAAATTTCTTCTATACAATAGATGTAGCATGCGAATTGCAAGAGCAGATCAATGCTTGTTAACCACCTGAGATTGATAAGGCCTTCTTCGTGTCGACAATGGTTGCCTTCCATTCAAGTGACGACATTCGCACTCAATGGCATTGTTAGCTGATTGCCGACACTAACCTCTAGGATTAGTTTGTGGAGGAGGAGAGGCAAAAGCCGCCTCGACAGTGAAAGATTCCTTCTGCATTATAATGCTTTGGCTGCCTACCTAGCAGCAATTCGGCATTCTGATTATGCCCTTTCCGAGCCTTATGCTGGACCCCCTGGGGGCCTCTTCTCTTATTCTCCAGGCCAACCAACACCAACACCTACACCTACGGGTGAGGACGCGTGCACGTACACGGGCAGGGAGATGTTGGGATGCTGCTGCTGCTGCTGTTGCTGCTGTTGCTTTAAGCGACAGGTCATCGACTCTTTTCTGCCCAAAAAATCATTCGACGTCACTGGGCCTGGGCAGCGTGGACCTAAACGACCGCGCTATGCCAGACGTCAACCCCACTTGTGAGTCGACCAAAAGCTTTTTGTCGTCTCCAAGTCGCGACTGCCCCCGCACAGAACGCAGTCATCCACGTGTATCAATACGGTTCTCAAGAGTGTCTTACACGCTGTAATGATGACCGCGACCAACTACCGATTTCGTCGCCAGCATTGGTCTATGGCCTCCAGAAGCGTGGTGAGCGGTGGTTCATTTTTTTTTTTTTTTGAAGGAAAATTGTAGTAGCTAAAGAAAGATGCATCTCGATTGATGGCAGAAGAAGCTTTTTGCTCAATTCATAAAGAATGATATTTTTTGTTTGCGCAGACGTCTCTGTTTGTGGCGCCGCATGGGCCCTCTCTCCCCTCTCTGCTTTCATGCCAAATGCCTGAGGCAGCAATTATGGAATGCCAATGCCATCTCTGGTCTACTAGACTGCCTTTATGCAGGGCATCCCACTGATACATGCGCGCAGTGCATCACTTCTACGTACCACTGTACTTCAGTACGTAGAGGCCAGGGAAAGAAAGAATGCGTCTCGACGTTATAAGAATGGCTGCAACCTTCTGCATTTGTCGTCGTGTGACAAGTGCTAACGTGTACTTTTCTCTTCCTGTGACACACTGCTTGGAGTATTATTATCGTCCATCTGCCAGTACTCACTTGTGTACCTATAGTACGTGTGCAACGTGAGATTGGCAAAAGTCCATTAGGAAGCCGCGTTCTCTCCGAGCTTGAGAAATTTCTCTCGTGAAAATAATGATCATCTTCGAAGAAGTGAAGAGAGGAGAGAGAGGCTTGAACCTCCACCACGTTGCTGCTGCATCTGGCCTTTGACTGAGGAGCGGGCATCGGAATCGCGTTTAAAATTCCCCGCCCTGTTTAGCGGATGAGGCCATTAATTTTCTCTCCTGCTCCGATGAGACCGGCGGAGACGACGGCGTCCACTGGACTTGGTCCAGTTGGACATTCCTCGTGCTTACGATTAAGAAGACTCACTAATGCCGCGCTATTTCTTCGACTTCATAGTCACGATAGTTGCGCACAATGTCATGGGTGTGCAGGGAGGCGCGTTGGTAACCGTCAAGTCTCAGCTGGGCTCCATTGGACCAGTGATCACTGAAGCATTCGTCCTCGGGTTTTGGGCATTTTCGCTCGGAGATAACTGTTAGAAACTCGAGGCAGAATGAAGGAAAATTCAGAGAGAGTCGGGGGGGACATGTTTGAGAAACGCTGCCCAGATATTCCCTCTGAGACAGAGACAAATGGATCGGGGCACTTGAGGCCAGCCAGGCCGGTGTCTCTGGGCTGCCGTCACTGCGTCACGTCGGGAATGACACGCACAAACACGAACGATACTTTCATGCAGTCACAAGTTCATCAGAGCGCAAACAGAACATTGGTAACTTCCGGAACTAAATGTGCGCCTCCGAACACAATACGAAGGAATGGCGGAGTCACTGCTGGAGATGACAGCACACGCATCTCAAGGTACAAGTGTACTGTACCGGCATTTACGTCCTGTGCCGGCTGCATTCGTAGGTAGAGACGCGAGAGCTCCATTCCATGCGTTTTCTCTACAGATGCTAAGAAATATCGCACCTGGCCGGAGTTGCAACATTAGCTTACGCCCAAACGAACCGACCTTAAATCATGTATGCGGGCAATAAATTCTCTTCAAGTTTCTCTCTTCCCTACCCCTCCTCTCCTGGCAGCAACAGCAGGTGCGCAAGTAAAGATTGCGGAGTAAAAAAATGATGAGGAATTTCTGCGCTAATTGTACGTCTCTCGTCCGACACAGGGGGGAGGGAGAATGGCAAGGGGCACAAACCATACTCATTTCAAACTACAAACACTCTGCTCATATGCAGTAGACGCATTCTTCCTCATCTCTCCAGAAGTAACTGCTACGGTCATTTCGAGAGTACCTGAAAGAGGAGTGGTGCTAGATAAATGCATTTCGCATGCATGAGCTATCTTCGTGCTTCGTTCGACGGGGGACAGGAGGCAGGCCAGATAAATTGCTCCCTTCATCTGCATATTTTGTCACCCAACACATCAATAAGTGCCAGGCTCGGCGATGATAGTGGCTGGCCCGTTCTATGACGATGGCCACTTTAGCCACCCGTCTGTCCATTTTATTACGTTACATGTCGCGGCATCAAGACGATATCTCTACTGAGCATCGCATCTCTCCTGCGGCGAGCACTCTCCAACCGTGGTGATTTCAACGCTCAATTCCTTGGGAGGCGGTGGCGCTGGAATTTCCTGACAACAATGAGCATGGATGGAAGGAGCTGTAAACCAAGGAGGCAAGAGCATCAAGCAGAGAGAGAGAGTGAGGCTTGCGGAGCAGAACACCAACAGCTCCCTAGAAGCATCCCTACGGACTACGTAGCGTGACAAGTGTGTGCTTCTCCGAGATCCTTGATCCAATGCTCAACTGGGTCAGGCTGCTTGCTCAGTGCAGGAAGAGCGTGGCGAATCCACACGACAATTAATAACCCAAACTGCCGGTCGGGCTTGCCTCTCCCACCTTCCTACCATCGAGGAAGTAGAAATAAAGTGTCGCATGAATGGCAGGAAAAAGGAAGGCAAGAGTCATCTTGGCAAAACCCTCTCACGACTACTACGGAGTCTAAGAGGAGGTCGTAAAAGAAAGAAAAAACTGCTGTTACGTGTAGTCTATACCACTTTAAGGCCTTCTTTTGGTATGTTCTGTCGGCCGCGCCGGTTCATTACTCGACACAATGTCGCTTGCTACCCGACACTTTCTCCCTCAATGACCAAGTCTATTGTTGCCTGGATAAAGGTAATGATGATGTATTGCTACGTATGTAGCTCTCATAATACGATGAGGTTGCGGCACACATCTGACAGATGAATGCAGTGGTATGTAACGACGACCGCTACAGTCGCTAACCGCTGGTGTTTACCTCGGGACGAGAAATCCGAGGATCTGGGTCAACAGGCTTCGCTCGCTACTCACTTGCATGTCCACACGCTTTAGCTGCTCGTCCTGCAGTAGATAAGTGCATTTTGCTCCTGGGCACAGCAATGGCCACTGCTCGTAGTCATGACTGGCGAACTCACCCGGTCGTTGCACAGGTCATTATGAGCCCTGTTATGAGTCGATCCTCCGGGTCAACCTGCCCACGGCAGGCACCTTCCCCCTTCTGGGGGTCGGTTCTTTTCAAAGGAACGAGAGAGACTTTCAGTAAAAATGGCAGTTCTGTCAAATCAGTCCTTTGAGTTGCCCCCCCCCCCCTTGCAGGGGTGGGTGGGTTATCGGCTCTGGGAGACACGTTCCACCGCACACATTTATTTACTACTTCACTCTTACTGAATGTTTTCTTCTCCGAGCACCTCTCGTCGCTGAAGGGAGAGGGCCGGGGATCTTGACCCCCCTAACTGTCTCCTACACACCATGCCAAGTTTGGTCCAGATCGACCTGGGGGTCTCGGAGGAGATGCTACCCGCATACAGACGGACAGAGACTTCATCTTTATACGTAAGATTAATGCGAGCCATCAATTAAATGCCAACCCAACTACCCTCGCCAGCATAAGTGCGGCTTAAAAACGGCACTTGTACACTGGACTCAGTGAGCTACGTCATCTGAAGCACACAAAGCTTTGCCTTTATGTGTGCATGGACTGCAAAATGTTCTCTGCTCGGTTTATTTGGACAGTCACCTCTCGAGACAGCAGCTATGGCAAGCACTTGCTTCTTCGGATTTTTTGCACTGACTATCTGCATGCTGGCCAGTAGTATGTATTTGACAAATACATACTACTCTGGGCTGATTGCAATGCAAGGAATCGGGGCCCCCTCGATTTATCATCAAACTCGATCGAGCAGGCTTTTCCTCCTCCCCTTTTCCCCCTGGACGGCGTCTACTGCACAAAAAACACCTGCAAATTACCCCTGCCCAAAATACCGGCAGGTATCCCGAGTGTGTATGTGTGCGTGTGTGTGTGAGTGCATGTGTGTGGTCCGGGCGTAAAACGCCACGAAAGATTCTCTTAGGTGATTCTCCCTATTACGTGAACGCACAGGTGAATTTTGTAGATCTAACATTGCTGCTGCTGATCGAGACCATCGTGCACAACGACGTACATCACACGCACACGCACGGCCACACCAATAAATATGAATGGGTTTGAGGTGGGCGGCTGGCTCAGGGGGTCTCCTAGGCGCTTCTGCCGAAATCAAGATTCCTCTCCGCCTCCATTATCTGAGCGTTGCTGAGGCAGTGGACGACTGGCTGGAGGTCCACCCACTTACTTAGGCCGAGGCCTCACCAGAATGGCTCTCAAACGTCTACCACTTAGCGTTGCCGTTTTACGCTCGCACCTACGTAGACACACAAAGATGAATTCATGGGAATTTGGCTCTGCGCTCGGACACGTAGAGAATCTGACGTCGAAGTACTGAAGGTATCGAAAAAAACCACCCAGTCTAATTTACGTACATTTCTTCACTCTCGCTTGCTGTAACGAGTCTGCTATCCTTCACTGTTGGAATTAGTGATCGTTCTTTGCAAACTCTTTCGTCATCTTTTTGGTCTGTGCTTGCTCACTCTACTGTGCAAGCTTCAGTTTGCCCAGTCGTTGCGTGTGAGTGGTAAGATGATCTCAGTTTCTTACAGTTCCCCTATATCATAGCTTGCATTGGAGGCCTTTCAAACAAAAAAGTGCAGTTCACGATGCTCTCTTCTTTCCTCTCTTAAAACTTTGTTGTTTTCTCCTTGTCCGGCCTCCCCAACAGCAGACAGATGAGCATGGCCAGAGGAGTGCTACAGTAGATAGCGATCGGCCAATTAGTGTGTCATACGTGGTTACTTGGCTGACCGGAGTGCTATGAAAACAAGCCTCTCAGTCATTGGGTGCCTGGGTGCCTGGGTCCCTGGGTGCCTGGGTGCCTGGCTGCCTGGCTGCCCGCCTGCCCGCTGCCTGACACCACCCACTGCACACCATCGTTTACACTTTGCTCAGTGTGCGTGAGTTTCATCATTTTCCCAAGGATCCCCTTAGAGATTGACAAGATAATGGACATGAGTTTCGAGCAACTCCATCAAAATCTCCGGAAGAATGAACGTTCTGGAATCAGTGGCTGCTGAAAAATCTCCATCCCAAGACGAAGCCGCTGGTCAGAAACCTTAAGCGCTCAATAAGTGAGTGCCAAGCAGAGAAGTCAATCTTTGCCGAAATGAGCCAATTTGGCCGTTTCCTTAAGCAACCCCCTCTGGCGTCTTTCTTTAGCCAATTGGCCACACCAATTCATCCCAAGTGACCTCTCTTTCTGCTGGCATCCTACCAAAACTGTTTTTGCCACAACTGGTGCCTGTTGCTACGCAGACCCCGCCAGTCTCATCGAGGCCTGCAAAAACAAAAATGTAATAATTGCACTTCTCCTCCCCTGGTTTTTTCTCCCGTTGCCCTTGAAAATGAAGAAACGGACAGGGACCCGAGCAAGTTCGGGGTGGCGGTGGAGACTTCTTCGCATCTCCTATGCTGTGAGCTTCTTTTCTCGCATGTTACCTAAGACTGGGACGTAACCACTCTGCAGAGTGAACCCTTCCCTAATCTCCGTTGCTCTCTGCTGGTAATATTGAGGTAAATCATGGCGGCACATTTCCCCATTCGGCTTCGCCGCAGGCGGTTTTCATTCAATTACCGGCACGCAAGGCCTTAATGAACGAAAGAAGCCGGTCTAAGCCAATGAAATGTTGTGTCCAGCCAGCCAGCCAGCCCTTCCAACCTGCTCATGCAGTTTAAGCAGAAAGAAGAGAAGAGGCTTTCGTGATCTCATAATTCTGCTCCGGAGGCAAGCATTGTGCTCGTGTTTGGCCCTGATTATTAATGCGGCCACGAACCGACCATTTACAGCTATTCAGAAAGCAGCAACAAATTTCGGGGGGAGAGATCGTGCAAGACCTGGGGATGAGGTGATGCCCATCCCCTCATTTTTTTTTTCACGAGAAGGTATGCACTGACTGAGCGTGTGTGAATACCACAATTATTTTCCGTTTTGCTCCACATTTTGTGCTGGGGTGTGCCTTTGTGTGCGTGCGCATGTGTTTCTGGGTGTGGGTGGGTGGGTGAGTGACTTTGTTCCTCGCCTAGTCTCGCCTTATTTGAGGTACTCCTGTGCGTACAACGTATGCGCTGTGCAAGTATACAGTGTATGTACACCACGGTATTACCACCACATGTGCAGTGACTCCATACGAGTGCAGGTGCAGTACTCGGGCAAGACTTCCTTCCTGCCGTCATGAGCAAGGAGCAGCTCCATTGTGTGCACATCTCGAAATGGCCAAGGTATGACTGCCTGTCGTCGTGCATACGGAAGACTGCGTCCAATGACCATTCTTTTCCTGGCCAAACTTTGATTCGATCGCTTCCGCAAGTAGAGACCTCTGGGGACGACTGACTATCTGCTTAGCTTGGCCGTGGTGCAGAGGTACAGTACCCAAGTTATGAGCTACACATACGCAAGCACATGTGCAGCGCAGCAAGTAATCGTGACTCTGGGGCATCCTGAGGCGCTTACGTTGCCTCTTGATGAAAGAATAGAGCAGAAGCCGTCATCGTCGTCATCGACCCTTGTAGAGTGCCATTGTGATTTGGTTGTTGCCGTTGGCACCCGTAATGTCAGCCAGCAAAGAAGAAGGTGTCATCCAGGTATTCTAATGAGGTTCGTGGCAGATCTTATAGGCGTGGAGAAGGAAAGATTACATCTTTGCATCGCATCAGGATGTTCCGCACAGTATTATTATTCGCCAGCAGTGTGCGCGTGCATATGCGTACTTGCACACGCGCACGCACACACACACACACACACACACACACACACACATGTTGCATAAAGAGCAATGACGTTGCAGACAAAGGCAAGGAGAAGGGGTTGGTTGCGGAGGTTCCCCGAAGATGGGCGAGCCCGCGAATTCTCAGCTTCTCTTCTTCGATCGAATGAGAGGTGGAGCAGGCTTCAGATCAGATCTTCAATTCGAGAGGTAGTATTCGTGTTCTCATGCATAAATGCACAGCAGGGAGCTTCTTCTTTTTCGGTAGCCGTAATCTGGCGAGGCAGTCGTCATGAGAGAAGAGGAGGAGGGTTTCTTCCGCACTCCACTCGTATACTCATCCATCCATATAGGTAGGTAGGAGTGCTCCATTCTCTCCAACTTTGGCAATCAATGAAGGCGGCAAAGTTGTCTCGGCGACGCAAGCATGAGGTATCGATCCATCACTGGAGGAGCTGCAGCCGAGCACCACCAGCCAGTCGAGGTCCGCCGGCCGCACCGAGAAAAATGCGCAACAAAGTGTCTTGAGACCCCAGGGCGACTAAGCAGATTAAGAATGCACACGAGTGCGTATATGGAGAGAGGAAAAAGAACCTACAGAAAGAGAGACTCTCTTCTTATAGTCTGATAATGGCGTCGTCTCTCTCCTCTTAATCTCTGTCACTTGTAATCCTTGGGCGACGTTTCTGCTCGCTTTCACATTTCGTAACCCAAGCTAGGAACTACGCACTGCGTTAGGTCTGTATGAGGTCGCACTGAAGACTCGCATTACCTTCTCTTCTTCAAAAGCCCGAGCACGTGTGCGTGCGTGCGTGTATATACGTGTGTGTGTGTGTGTGTGTGTGTGTGTGTGTGTGTGTGAGCGTTAGTGCAGTTTGTGTGTGTATGTAGTTAGATCGCGTGCTTAGCCCATCAATGGCTCTCAGTATGCAAATGGCCTCCGACGTGTGAAGACGAGGCCCCTAAAATCACGACTCCCAAATCGCTGATGAGCCATGCCGAAAGTGCCTGTAGCAACGAGTCTTTTTTTTCTCGTTTCCACATATCGGGGGAGGCCTGTGCGCCCGCCAGCGTGCACAGAGCCGGGCGGCCTCTCGATCGGGACGCCGAATGCCGGTTTGGACAGCAACAAGCAACGCCCGAGCTTCTTATTTCTCTCTTTCATATCTGCTTATAAACACACGCACGCACGCACGCACGCACGCACGCATGCGTGCGCGCGCGCTCACCACGGCCACTCGCTGTTGGCCTTCATCGGCGGGCTTTTATTCGATCCATCAAGTGGCCTAGGGAGGAAGAGAAAAGGCGAAAAAAGACACCCACTGGAAAAAATTTGCATTCCAGACCGATGTTGCCTCATCCAATCCGGTTTCCAAGAAGACGAAGACGACACGACAGACACGCTTTTCATCCATCTTCCACTGGGCCAAGTGGGTGCGCCGCCGTGCTCTGCGTTGCTCAGAAGACGCAGGAGATACAATTTTTGGTCCATTTTGCAACATTTTAGAAATTTATCCGGTCCCCTGGCTCTCCAGCAATTAGCTAATTACTCAAAGACCAATAGAAATAGAGGAGATTGCTTTGCAAAATATTTGTTCAACCCGAGTGACTGAACGCTACTACCACAATGTGCAACGCACTCAAAAGCAAGAAGAAACCTAGAGGAACGACTTTACTGTAAAATCGTGAGCGGGCATTTGAACAAGGTTATGTCCCTCTGTCTAGTGATGTTATTCGAGTCCACGTGCAATTTGGGCCTTCATTTGTTATTCGAGCAAGTCTTTGAGCATATTCGCTGGAATGTCCAAAGTCTCCCATAAAGCACTGTATCCACAAGGTCAAGACACTACATTCTCAATGTAAGCAGAGAGAAATTACGCATGGTATGTGGTTTGTATGGAGGTCCCGGTGCCGCCGCCGAAGAGCACATTCGAGTATTGTTGAAGCATGTGCGAACTGAATTCGCGACAGGTCCGTAATTAACGAAATGGACGCGGACTCATCTGTAGCTCCCTGTTCGCCAATTTTTCACGTCATGTCAAAGATGAGCATTGATGACGAGCACACCTAGAGACTTGGGAATTAGTCGAGATTTTTATCGCTCCCACTAATGTTGCCTCTTAGGGTTTGTCATTGATGACTGGCAACGGACCGCAGAGATTGGGATCACGACCAGAGAGACCTTGAGGGAAGTCTCGATGGCAAGAGCAGAGTGCGATAGGTTCCCATCACACACTGGCACCACGAATACGCCATGCCTTAATAAGCTCCACCATCCGGCCAAGAGCTTGGGCGTGCTTTTGGGGCACTTTTATGCATCGCAGGAGAAGAAGTGAGAATCTATTACCTTTTAAACGCAGCGGCGCTTAAATGTCATGCCGGTACTGGTGCAGCTAACCCTGTACTCCATTGTTCGTTCGGTGATGCTTCTTTTTGCATCTCTTAACCTTCGTCTCACGTTGTGTACTGTGGGTATGCACCACGATACATACGGCGTCGGCCTGTTGTGCTGGCTGCTATTAGCATCAAATCCTTGAACTTCGGGGAAGGAATGGGCAGAAAGATCTTCTTCGCGGCGGCATGCAACAAACGAACCCGCGCAATTGCCATGAAACAATCATCAAGCAAAGTTTAACGGTGCAACGTTCGTGGTTTGTGCCAAAGTTCAGCACCATTTTTTGTCACCACGGATTGCACCAATGGTGGAATCCTCCTTCTCTCCCCCTATTCTCATAATAGGTACCTTGGCAGAAGAAGCATGCATGCAGGTAACAATTTTTACAGGGTTACCCTCGCACGTAGTACGTACGAAGTACGAGTCACCGAATGTCGTCGTGCGACCTCATGGACGATTTGAAAAATCTCCAGCTGGAGAGGGGGTGCAGGGCTATCTTGTTGAATTGAGACTGACAGAGCAGTGAGAAGTAGGGGTACCTGCTCAAAAATTGTTGGAGGAGTCACACAGATCAATGCCATTAAGTGACGTGATGACAAAAGAGCTGAAAGACGACATCTTTTATTCAAAGTTACTGCCTTCTTTGTCCACCACTTCCTCCACGCATGACCTGGATCTCTTGCATGCCTTGAGCACCATAACCCTCTCCAAAGAAGCCGTGGCCGATGTTATGGCATCTCTTAAGAGGATGCAATTAGGGTGATGAGTCCAGTTCGCATCCCCCTCCACAATGCCTCCCAACAAATGGCCACATGGACCTATGTCTCGTGATGACGGTGGTCATTTTTCCTCTGACCAGAGTCTGTTCTTTCCAAGTTCTTGACGCAAGAATGTATGGAGAAGAAGAGAAGTGTGCACAGATGCTTCATCTTGCTGAAACACAAATTGGGTACCTTTCACCACTTCCCTCATTCAGAGCATATGTGCATCCTTGCACACATCCTTGGTCACGCGCTCTTTGGGGTTGGACAAAGTGGAGAGGCTGAGGTCGCCAGTGATGGAAACGACAATCAGCCACATGAGAGAGGAAGGACTTTTGCCTTTCATGACAACCGGAACATCCCCAGGGTTTTTCCCCGCCGCCGGTTGTTCTGTCTTTGCACAGAGTGGTCGAAGGAAAAGAAGTTTTCATCTAAAAGAAAGATAAGACCGATGCCCTCTATCCTATTCAGGAGGGCCCTTTATCTTTCCAGCCTCCTGGTCATTTGCTCCATGGTCAGTACCAGGTGTATCTTCAACTTGAAACTCGTGTGCCTCCACATGTGGTTGCGGGACACCTAGAAGAACTTGATCACGTTAGAGATGGATGGTCACCGATCTCCTCCTTCAGTTGTGCCAGAACATCCTCTGTCCTCTTGTGCCTGAGCCTCTGGTGATGCTTCTTCTCCATGAAGCAGGAGTCTCCTTACCCATTCACAGTGGCACGAGACACCTCACTGTTGAAGAATCGTACAACGTGTGACTGGCACGAAGCACCACCAAGATAGCGGTGCTCTCCTCCTCCTCCCAGGGCATGATGTGATGCCTGCACACGCACGCAAATTGCAATTACTAATTTCGGCTCCAAAGTGACAGCTGCAGAGCGATGTATTTTCCCGAGAATTTTGCGAAAAAGACACTGAAACCTCAGTGTCTCAGTCCTACAAGATAGGCTACTATGTTTAGGCAATGTGATACGAGACGCAGATATATCGTTATCTCTTTCCTTCCTCTCTGCTTGGCCAATTCTGGCTTTTTGCATTTCCGGCAGTGAAAAAAGGAATTTTGTGGTCAATATTTGCAGAGGAGAAAGCGAGCGGCAGCGAGAAGCGAGGCCCTGCCCGCCAAGAAGCACTCAGGGGCACGGTTTTTTTATATCTAGAAAGACGATTACTCCGAGCAATTCGGCCGCTGCTGATAATCCGTGGGCTGGTGCCAATATTTTGCACGCTCACTTCGCTCGTAATTCACTTTTAAAATTGATCAATTATTGCGCGTAGCTTCGAGGTGTGACGCAATTGGTGAGAAATCATCACTTGCACTGTACTGTTATGGAAAGCCGAGGAGAAGAAAATTTTGGTGTTTTTTTTTCGTTCTCCTCTCTCGGACAGTTGCTCTCATTCTGGTCGTAAGTGTAACGTGTGAACGAGACATTAAACAGAGCCAGACGTCTACTTAGAGGAGGGGCATTAAAGAACGTGCCAACTCGAGGAAAAAAAAGGCTCTCGATGAAGACGTTAGCAGAAACAAATGTACGTGCGATCGCGGCTGTCTTACAAAACTGCTACGCCGCGCTCCAATGCTCCTGGACACACGTACACTTTGAAGGAATCAACGCATTGTGCGGCACCGAAGCACTTGGAGCAAGTTCGTGTTCCACCACCAACAAGTGATTGGTTTTTTCTGCACGAACCCACCCACCCCCCTCCGGTCCACGTCCGACGAGGCCAGCAACTTTCGTCCCTTGGCTTGGCTTCCATGGACTCCTCGAACTTGCTCATGAAGTGCTTAAGATGGGAGTTATGAGTCATGTTATACGAATTCACACACACACACACACGTTATAATTAATTTCGGACATGACTGTTAGATGGCGTCAAGAGATTTGCAAGGTTAAGACGAGTTAACTCCCTCGTTAGCACCCGTCCCAGCGCCAGGCCTCCGAATACCATATGACGTGAAGCTCCAGTTATTCATTGCGCCTTGAAAATTAATGTTGTTTGTTTACGTGCCCACGACGACGTGCCAGCTTCTTGGAAGAGGCTACAAGAAATGCGAATATTCATAACTGACGCTCATCAAGGCAACAAACCAATTGTTGGAACAAAGGCGAATGGTATCAAGCTGCAGCCATCCCCTAAAGCCATGACGTGCGTAGTTGGTATGCCCGAAGAGAAGTTCTGATTAGCACACGTTACCTGCTAATTGCGTCGTTGGACTTTTATGAACCCGTATTGTTTTAATGGTCGCAATTTTTCTCGTCAGCCTGTATTTGCTTGCTGAGAGCAGCTCTTCGTAATGGTCGGGCGGTACTTAAAAAGAGTGCTCACTCAGCTGGAGAGTGTCAAATCTCATCCCGCTGAAATATCAACCTTTTATGTGACCGGTGATTGCTTGACACTTGGTTCAGAATTCCAATGCTTACGTACGAATACGTGCGGTATGAAGGTACACCGTACGCACAATGGTCGAACGTGACTGGAGTGTAGTAGTCGTACATGGCACAATACAATGAAACGTTTCGTCGCAGCGTCTCTTCGTGAAGTCCGATGTCTGTGCTTCAATGCATCATTTTCTATTATCGAGGCTGCTCCTACGAGCAGACGCATGTATGTGTCTAGCTAGGGTGTTGCACTGTGCTGCACTGAGAACACAATGTGCAAACTCACTACATACGTGACCATCCAAATCACGTTGCCACCGGCGGCATGAACCGAAGTCCTACCTCTGTGTCTGGCTGTGACTTTGCCTCCAGCCCAGAACACGTCAGCTTTGAAGATGCAACTTAATCGTTCAATACATAGCAAGTACTCCCAATCTAAAGAATGACAAATCTACGTACGACATAGACTCGTTGGAGGCCACTTACCCATGTCGATCATAAGTCTAGCACGAAGACAGTTGAGAGATGCCGGAAACGCCTCTTTGCATACGCCAAATTGCGTGACCTTCAGGGCAGACAACCTGGCATTTGTGGGGTCCCAAAATTATTGCCTCCTCCTGCAGTCTCCTCTTCCGCGAATTGTCTCTTGACATATCACAACTCCCAAGATGCAGCAGACCCATGAATGAGGGAGGTCTCTAGAGCGCTCCTGTGTCTGTGACAATTATTAGAGTCTCCTGTTTGCAACTCCAAAGGCAATTACGTTTTTGTTAACTTCTTCTCAGAGGCCCAAAGGACCGGCAATTTGGTAGAAGAATTGGCTCGTAAATTTGTCGTGTTGCTTGTTAGCATTATTTTTGCGGGCATCTCTCTCTTCCTAGGCTGGACACTTGCTTCACGGCTGTCGCGGAGACTTTTGCTTGGGCGAAAAGCTTCTGAAGCCTGAAAATGCATGGTCAAGCTTCTTCTATGAGTCTCCAGGTACAGCACACCTCATTAGCGCTGAAGATTTCCGATCTCCTCAGAGTTAATGAGAAGAAATGGTCGCTCCTTTGCACTGACATGCAAGATCTTCACTTTCATACTTGCATGTGCCATTGTTACCTCACAATGGGGACGGGAAGAAAATGTGGCGAAGAAGTCACACAATGCCAAATTGGTTCACATTTCTGCCTCGATTCATACGAGATGCGAGCCACATCTGAATGGAGGTTCGAGGGGTAAAGAGAGGTAAGGAGGAAAGTGAGTTAATCTACAGCACTACAAAAGTTTCGCCACTTTTACCCAAACAAGCTCTGGAAAAGGATGTGAGCACGTACAGACATATTCGTCTTTTTATGACTAGTACCGTTACTAGTTGGTACCGTATGGAATGGAGCATAATTTCACTCATTGCACAATTGCACTTGTGTCATATACCTGCGAGAACGCGGTGAGCAATTTTGTGCAGTAAAACATCAGCACCAGTGTTGAGGTAATGATTCCGGATCAGGCGACTCCAATTGTCGCCCTCAAGAGGTTCGTCCAAGACACCGGGATGAGCATTTACACGCACACACAACCGACAAACACATTGTGTCTGCAAAGGAAAACAAAATGGTTGCTTGAACGAGGAAATAAAAATTTTTGGCCCCAGGGGAGGCGTTCAGCCCTACTCGAGAGGAACTCACTTGAACAGTCGACACTGAGTTGGGCACTCCTTCAGGAAAGGGGAGGGGCGAGGCGTATAAGGTAAAAAGGTCCCAAAGCCTCCTCCACCCGATAAGACCAAGGCCGGCGAATAATTATTTTCCCTCCCTCCCTCGAACTCTCTTATTCAAGAGCTTCGTTGGACGATTTAATTTGGCCCGTTCCAGCTCACTCAGCCGCGCATTCCCATGCATCAGGGGGAAAAATGCCTTCGGCAGAAATCTGAGATCGTCTAATTAGAGAGGCTTTGGTGGGGGGATGTTTGCTGTAGCTGCATTGTACATAGGCAATTGCACTCGCATTATTTATGAACTATGGTACCCCGAACGTACGTACTCAGTGGTGTGCATTTATACGCACTGTTTAATTCGTGCTACAATCTTTTACAGGTAAGCTCCTCTCTGGCAGTGTCACGCTGGCAGGAACGAACTGGGATCAAGGATGCACGCGTTGTATGCCTTATGCGCAGTAGAGAACTGCGTACTGCATACACTTGTCCCTTGCGTATGTGGAGCAGTTGAGAGATGCACTTGAGGGAGAGAAAGACAGATTTTGCGACAAATTAGACGGGTAGGATATAATTGCGGTCATTATACTTCTCTCCTCGTGTGTGTGTGTGTGTGTGTGTGTGTGTGTGTGCGTTGGCGGAGGCCACGAATCATGCAGTTGCAGTAGAAATGCATGTTGCAACCGTTGAAACTGAGAATGCTTGCAACAGGTACATAAGTCGTACGTGGTTTATTAGCCGGAGCAAGAGAAGGAAAATGTCAGCTTGAGAGATGCGTTCGAATAGGCCTTACATTCTAGTGGAGCGATGCAAAAAAGGGGGGCCTTTGAAGTGCCCTCCCTATGTGTGTGCATATGTACTCAAGTGTATTTTATGCCGGATAGACGAGTACAAGACAACGACAGGGAGGAGAATTTCAACACTGTCAAAACATCATGGAGTGATATTTCGAGAGATTTTTTTCCCCTCTGAAAACATTCCTAAGAGGAGTTACGTCACGGTCGGGAAGGGTCCGAGGCCACTTGAGTACAGTACTTTTCCAGTCAGGGCAGTTGAAGGTCTGTAGTATCTTTCTTTTCGTGGCAAAATAAACCATTTTCTTTCTCGGCCCGAGTCGATCGGTACAGGCCCTGTAAACAAGTGGGAAGCCTCCAGCAGATAAGATCAGGCGTTATGCACTGCACAGTCTGGACGGTCTAAGAAATTGGATTACCTCATTATGGTCCCTCCGTGAGTGGCCCTCCACTGCGATAAGAAACCTGGCACAACATTTGTTGTATGGACTAGCGCGACGGGGTCTTTGGCAGAGTACATACGGTGCCGTACGTACTGGGCACACTGCTGGGTAGAGAACGTCCAGAGCAGTGGGTAGAATCAATAAGACGCCGCGTGCATTCGTAAGAGTTAAGGACGGACGCCGTGCCAGTAATCCCGCTCCGGTGTTGACTATTCATTTGCCAGGTTAACCCCTTGCATGTCTTAGCTAATCAGGACTCGCGCACACACAACTAATGGCCTCGAACTGCGAGAGAGACGAGCATGACAAGGGCAAAGTCACGTCAGGTGCAAGGTGCATTTACTGGCTCGTTTGACTTGTATAGCATTTCTATTTTGATTACTTAAGGGCCTTCTTTTCATCTTTTTTTTTGACTACCACATCCGTACGTGCCTACTGCGTGAATCAAAAACCTTCTTCTCTTATGACTTCTTTACCCTTTCCCGTGGTACTTGATGCTTTTTGATGGCACTCCTGCTGCAACCCCCCTCCTTTCATGCCACTCAGTTCAACTATTGTCCCACCTCCCACCTCCTTCTATTAAGTCCCCATCGGACACTTTTTGAGAGTCACACTGACATGTGTGGACGAGATTTTATTGACGGTGCGTTACATGCGTTGCATTTTTTTAATGCAACCCCACTCGTTGTACCCACACACATTTACTTGGTGTGTACATACACGACCACTAGAGCAGCACATCTCGGAGCTCCAAATATGCAGTTTTATGGGAATAAATGTGTCAGCGGGGATTTATACAGGGCGTTCTTTGCTTATGCCCAAATGCCCCTCCATGAATGCAAGTTTGAAGACATGGCAGAGCCGTTCCTTGCGCACGGGCTGGGGTAACTTGTGTACTGAGGTAACTTTCTACTGCGAGAAGTACACATAGTGGGCAAGTCTACATGCGTAGTGCGAGGCTCGTCGACGCACACTTTCGCTCGGATGCGTAATGGCCGAATGATGACTAGGTGGAAAAATTCGCAAAGAAACTGAGACCCATTCTCTTGCTTGCGTCCCCTGTGGCCATGATCAGCGCGTACCTGCATGCAGTAGAGTACAGGAAAGAACTGCGTACCCAAGTCCGGTGGTAGAGAAAGGTATGGAAAGTCAATTTCTTCAGATCGGTAAAACACAGCGTCATTGTTCAGGACTCCAGCCAGGTAGTTAACCTCGCCTGCTGAAGCTGTGCTCGTCTGCAATTAGCATTTCAGGCACGTAGTAGGTAGTCAGTGAACAAGGGTGACTGGTGCATACAATGTCGACGACGCCAATTCTTCTTCCTACTCCTACCTTATTTATCCTTGGGCGTCCTCCACGTGTCGACCTTTTTTTGCTTCTCTCACCGCTACGGAGAAGAGAGGGGGAAAAAATTTGCGGAGTAGTAGCTACTACCACTACTAGTACTTTCCTTTCGTCAGGTTCACGACAGCTGCAGCCCCAAAAAATTCAATGTCAGCCACATCTTGAGTGGGCAAAGTCCGTCAGATGGACACAAGGCAGCGGCAAGTGAAAGATGATGGCCTCCGTCGAGTGCTGCGTTCACTGAACATTTACTAACATGCCGTTCGAAGGTTCTCGCGTGGTTTAATGGCAATTAGCAAGCATGGGGGAGGCGTTCTGCTGGCAAGGCTGAGTGTAATTGATCAGCAGTAATGGCTGGCAAGGTTAGGCCTAAGTGTGCATGTGTTGCAATCATTATTCGCCAAGAACGATTCTTCTCTCCCAAAACCAATTTTTCCAAAAGCGGCGATTTCTATGCTGGTGCGGTGCTCAGAGCCCCGGCACAGGTGCCAGCCCAACCACAGGCCGGTTCTTCTGACCCCCAAAAAGGAGAACCAGCGATAGGAATCTTAAAAAAAAGAGGGGGGGGGGAGGAGGCCTCCTCACGGGATGCAGTTTTACTACAGCGAAGAAGCCGCCCCGACGAAAGTGTGAGCACGCTGACGAGTTGCGAAATTCCCGCTTGCTCCATCGCTCACTCAATTCGCGTGCAGAAATTTCCTCACTCCCGAATAGGCAATTGGGGAAGGGGAGGGAGAGGGGGAAGAGCGCCGCCGAGGAGTTGCCAGGACACGGCTTGGGCGTGTCCCACTCGGTGCGTAGAGAGCGTGTGATCGTCGCTCTCGTGCCCCCGGGCCAGGTTCCGGCGTGAGGAATGTGCCCTTATACATATTGCATATGCCCCAGCCCCCCCACAATGCAACAAGAGTGTTCTTTGCTGCTCAAGTGCCCGCGCATTGAGACTAAGATGCCTTTAGAATTTTCCCAGAGGAATTGACAGCGCAAGGCCGGGTGAGAGACAGATGAGGGCTGAAAGTGATAGGTACTTGTCAGTGTCTTGGCAGCTCTGTTGTCTTTTTGCCTCTCATGACTGCAGGGAAAGAAGAGAGTTTGAAAGGAAATGAACGAAGAGTGTTGTTCTCTCTCTCCATCTTTTTACGACGGTGCTTTCGCACCCACTATCGGTCATTCGTGAGGTACTCGCTGGCGTAATGCTGTTCCTACGCGTGCGTCACCAGTAAAAAATGGAGCAAGGTTAATTCGTGCGGCGAGATTAAAAATCGATTGCGTTCGTGCGCAGTCACTTTCATCGGGTACCGTTTCTCGGCTGGGCTGCATTCACATACTGCGCTGCGCTTAAAGTACACGCGCTATGTAAAGGCCGTAAATAACCGCCTTCTCGAGGTTCATTGCTGCAGCGACCTTTATTATGCAGGGCTGAAAAAAAATCAAGGTTTTTCGCACATCTCTCATGTAGGCGATACTTAGGAATGCTGCCAGAAATAATTTTGGCACAGCTGAGATTAAAAGAGAAACTGATGAATGCCCTGGAAGGAAAGTCTTGAGCACCTTGACAGTGGCTCCAATTCTTTGAAGGGGGAATCTGTTTTGTGTGAGGCAATCAGAAGTTTCTCTTCGAGCTATATAAAGAACAGACTAATGCACGCGTGACAGCTTGCAAAACTTTTTTCAAACATCTCCCGTCCAGACTGATCCGCGACACAAGATGGACGACCAAACAAAATGGTCATTGAGACCGGACGACAGAACGGTGACTAATTTCCTCTTTTGAGAACAATCAATCCTCCGTCTTATCATCTGAACCAACATTACCTACTGCAAGACGTCCATGCTAATGCATACCTAACGGGCGCACACCGAGCGTTGAAGTCACCACAGCTTTTCTATTTGTCACCCGGCAGCTGGTTTTCTTTCTTCTCTCTCGCCAGCTTGGCATTATTCCCGATCCCAAAAAATGCCACCAGAAGCGCCGAGGGCGACCTTGCCCTGATGAAGTAGGAGGACAACCGGACGGACACCCATTTTCTCTCTCCTCCTCCCCGGTTTTTTTTTTCTCGGCATTGGCTTCACCTAAAGAAAACCCTTTACTGCCCCAGCTACCAAAACGAATCACAAGAGGCAGCGGGAGGCTAATTTCCTATCCGGAAAGGAGAAAAAGGCAGAAAATTGAACTTTCCTGGTTTCAACATCTCTTCCTGACCGACCAAAAGTGCTCGAAACCGGGAGGAAAAAAAGAAATTACTGTTTCAGCACCTGCGTCAGATTGCGTCACTCCAGGTGATATTTTGCGTGCGTCTCCTCTTAATTTTCCCTCTCACTCTCGCATTAGCCACAAGGTACTGGTGCAAGATTCTCAGTGCGTTACTACCGAGCGGTCTCCTCATCTCACCATTTTGTGGAAAAGTCGTGTCGTCTGCACGACATCGCTGGCAGAGCTGAGGAGTCGCGAAATTAATTTTTTCTCACTCTCACCTTCACGTCTCGGTGACGAAGCCCAAAAACCCTGTGTGCGTCAAGTTGCGGGTGGCGCAATCGGGAAGAAGACACTCTTTTTTCCCTCCTTTGTTTGCTATTCTTGTCCTTCTCTAACCTATTAAAAGTTGGCAAACATGTGGAAGCAAAAATTTGACGCTTCTCTATACGGTAAATGCATATTTGCTTAGCGCGAGCGCAGCTCTTCTGAGGAACCATTGTTCGCCCACCGGGCGCCCAAACTATGCTTAATTCTTTGAAGGGCATCCAAACCTCTTGATGACTTGGCCAAGGCAATGATGACACCGCAGTGGCTTTTTTTTTCATTCCACATGGAAGCGACGAGCGTGTGGAGAAATGTAACCAGTATAATTAATTCTTTACTGCTTCCTACGATTCTTTCCGTGAGGAAACACCAAGAAGAAGAAGATGATGACGTCTCAGCACGCCGGAGTCTCAAGAGATTTCACTTTTCATGCTTGTACTCAGCGCACGCTAGTATGTGTATGGAGAATGGATACAAGACAAGACTTTGTGCAGTACTTGCTGGGACGACAGGGGGGGGGGGCAAGAAAAACAGGCACGTCTGC
>JAAUXU010153164.1_pt1 | contig 28327 bp, 30 predicted proteins | sample 7278151 | NCBI WGS metagenome assembly JAAUXU01 (sample SAMN14350113, study PRJNA611818) | marine sediment metagenome | isolation source: surface marine sediment (1.8m) | place: French Polynesia: Moorea | collected 2018-08
AACCCAATTTTTTTGGCAACGCCCTTTTAAGTCCTTGTGGCCCACACCCCCAGCAGGTAAAATTTTTAACGGCATTCTTTTTCCCCCCCCCCCCCCCCCACCTGTGCTTGCACCCCCTTCTACGCCCTTAAGACGAGTCACACTCGTACCTACATACCCATGTAGGTACTCATGTACAGTGCTCATGTGTATGTGTGCGTGAGCCATTATCCGCACACTCATATGGGAATTTGTTCCTCCAGCCCACTGCTCAAAAAAGTCAGTTAAAGTGGGCAGGTAGGAAGAAGAAGAAGCCTTCTTGGGGCGAAAAACCGCCCGCCGTCATCACTGCTGAGTTTGCAATTTGCATTATTAGCATGGCATACATTATTGTTGTTGCTTGCAAATATGCCAGAGGAGGAAAGATAAGAAAGAGACGCTTCGTTGCCTTTTTTTTTCAAGGCCAACCCCGGCCAAAGCTGTGCAAAAAAAGGGTTGACGATCAAACCTAGAAATGCATCATTGGTTTCATCACCAAGTCGTTGGAGCGCACGAGATGAGGCCAAGGACGTTACGAGAACAACCAATTGGGTGGCCTCGTTCGGCCTCTTCTGTAATGGTCTCTCCTTCCTCCCCACACTGCACATACATACACACATGGGTAGGAGGAGGAGCAGGCGGAAAACGAGCAAATTACCCCATTGATGTGGCGTTTCTTTTTGCTCCCAGTCCACTTTTCTACCATTTGCCACGGCCGCGTCATAAAGAGCTTCTTCTCGTTACACTTCTTGCAAGTGAACACTGTCATCTTTGCCAAGTCGTTTTTCTCCTCGCTCTTTATCCCTGATCTCGTCAGCTTCTCTTTTTCTCCCCTTGGTATTGTCCTCCTGCCTCCGTCGACCCGGGCGACTCCGGCGAATCCTTCCTTATCGGGTGGTCATTTCGCAATTGGGTCATTCAGAGGCGAAATAACCCGGGCGAGCCCGGCTCGTCTGTCTGCCGGAGCCCGTCTGAAACGTACGCGGCTGCTTGCAGAAATCAGATAGTGAAATTCTTGCACTGAATCACAATCAAGGGTGGGCGCGGTGGCCACAAATAAAGGACGTGATTGCAGCCCAAGCAAAGGGGTTTATTAGGCCTCTGCCTGCCTGCCTGCCTGCCTGCCTGCCTGGCGCCGCCGCCGCCGCCACCCAGGTGTCCATGGAGTGGAGGGAAAACTGGGCCTGTGTCTGTCTGTCTGTCTGTCTTTGCACCGCAACTGACGGTGGCTCTTTCAGTGCAGCACGACAAACATGGACACGTTTCTGTGTCAAGTACGAGGCTTCTTCTTGTCTGTTGTCGCATTTGCATTCCTCCTCTCCCTCGTGTCCGCCGGCTTCAGGGGGACGACAAAAAACATGCAGAAAGGAGAAAAAAGCGGGGAAGCCTTGAGCGATCCTCCATTCATCCCTTTGTAAATAGCTGTCGACGAACAGGCTCAGGCTATCAATATTGTGGCGGGAGACACCGACGTCGGCCGCGTCGACGTGCGCGGGGCCGAAGCTGTCGTCAGCGCCAAGTATTTACTCCAATTCGCTACATTTCCCGCCCAGTCAACAGTGATGAGTTATGAGACAGATCCCAGCTCATTCAGTGCTAATTTAGATGTTGATTTATCGGTCGTATTAAGGCACTCAGCGAGCTGAAGAAGCCGCTGGCGACGGGGTTGCTGCCCCTGCTGGCGTGGTCGGCGCTGCTGCCGCTGCTCGCGCTGCCGCTGTCGCTCCCGCTCGGCGCGTTGAAATCTCTCAGGAAGACTTCATGACGTGACTACGTGAAGAGACACGCGCTGGTGCTCCTGGAGGCCTCTTCTACTACTGCTACTTTTGTGAGATGAAGATACGACGATTCTTCACGGAAGGGGAGTGGGTGTAAAGTCCCACTTTAATCGAAGGAAGTCGAGCACTTCTTTCGCGCCACAATCACTTCGGTCGAGGGCATCAACATTTCTCAGTGGAAAAAAAAAAAACATTCTCACACGACATCAGAGTAAAAAATTTATTAGACCGCAGGCGTCATAACTTAGAAAGGAGCGAAATATTGCCAGTCACGGTTTCGCAAATGAAAGTAATGGTGACATTAGCAGCAGGTGGGAGCGGGCGAATTCGCGCTATTAAGCCCGATTTGCGATATTGTGCAAAGTATAAACATCTGGCGAAGTCAGAGGGAATCCTTCATTTTCCTTGGCTGCTGTCGCAAAAGCTTGCATTTAAATGCTCGTCCGTCAATGGCAGGTTTTTCTCCCCGTCAACTGAAGGGTAGCGCACTTCAGCACAGGAGGGGGAAAGCGTTCTTACCCCCTCCCTCTTGGCTGCTAAAAGGACATGTGCGTAAGTTTGAGGGAGCAGAAAAAAAAAGAAGACTCCGTCCACAACTGTGCGTATGTAGCGAAAGTCGTGATCTCGATTCTTCTCCTCTCGACAATGTTTACCGCGAACTCGGTTTTCGTGCATTGTGGACGAGGGAAAAAATCCCCCAACGCGCTTTTTCCCACATCACGACCGAACGAGAAAATAAAGGGGGGTCGCATGCAAATCGTGGCGAAAGAAAGAGGAAGGAAAGAAAGAAAGAAAGGCGGAGGCAGCAAAAGTTTTTGGCAAATTGCCAAGGCGAAGCATTTTCTGCCAGAGAGAGAACAGAGAAATGCACTTTTTTGGAGTAAGCGATATTTGCTGCCTCTCCCTGTGTGGGCACCAGTTGGCGGCCTAGAAGGCCTAGCTGAGGCCTCATATTGCGCACATTTGCACGAGCTGACGGGTGGCTACCGCAGGGTTGGCCGATTCTCCACACAGAGTCTTTATCCAGACGACCTGGACGGACTTGCGCTAACCGAGGGGAAAAGGCCTCTTTTTAGGCCTGAGAAATCTGGGCCATTCCTCCACCCATACGGTACTTGGCTTCCACTCAGAGATGTTCGGACTCCGCGCTGCATAAGACGCGCTCGCCAGAACGGAAATTAAACGTCCTTTCAAAATGTTGATCTCCCGAGACACGCGCGCTCGCCGGGCGCGGCGGGGTCGCCTGCGTAGGACGTCTCCTCCGGGAGAGCGAAGGTCACGTCCATTTCACGGTGGGCGACGGGAAATGAAAACTGCATCTCCTTTCCACAACTCTCAAAGAGCGCTGACCGTTCAATCTCTAGCTGACGTCGGGGGCTCCTTGTATAAGGAGCATTCTCGAAGTTATTGCCTCAATTGTTGCTCACACGTGTTATGCATATGAGAGATTATGCAGTGTGGACGCACTGCACATGTGTGGAACAGGTGACCCCAGCTGACATCGGAGCAGTTGTACAGTTTTTGGACCGGCGGTTCAATCTTCGGTCCAGCATATGGACCAGTGAGACTTGCTCCAGCTGGGGATGGAGTTCGAGTCGAGTCAACCTCAAGTTAAGGTTTCAACTTGGACCCGACTCGAGCTCAAGTTAAGGTTTCAACTTGGACCCGACTCGAGCTCAAGTTGAGGTTTCAACTTGGACTCAAACTCCATCCCTGGTTCCGACCCCAAAAGTTTGAGCCACAAACTGCGACCCGGTCTCATTGAACTGCCCGATCCAACTCCGCACTACGGGAAATTATCGAACGGGTGCGGGTTCGGCGGATCGATCGACATCAACCAGGGCCTCAACACGAGAGTCATTGATCGTACTCACTTCCGTAATGCCTCCGTCCCTCCTTGATGAGTGGATGGCCTGGAGCGAAGCCCTCGTTTGACACATTACCTGCACGAGCGTACAAGCCTGAATCAGAAAATCACTCAGCTCAGTCATTGGTATACCCATTTTTTTTTTTGGGGGGGGGGGGGAGGGGAAGGTTTGCCAGAACGTGGGGCATCTTACCCGAGATGTTGGCGTTCGGCGCGCTCGACGTGGCGCTATGCGCCGTCGCCGTCGGCAGACCCACCGTCTGCACGGGCCTGAACCCGGGAACCGCAGGGTGTGGAGGTGCGTTGGTGGGCGTGGACGCGCCGCTCAACACGGGAGTGGGACGAAACGCTATGGGTCTGATGACGGCCTTGCCCTGGAACAACAAGCTCGACAACTGCATCGACCACTGACGTGCTGTGTGTGTGTACCTTGAGATTGGGCACGCCGCTGACCGGCGCTATCATTGGCGGGTGTTGGTGGTACTGATCGATGTCCTCGTAGATGTGATTGGAGGCGTTTCCGTGGCCTCCGCCGCCTCCGCCGCCTCCGCCGCCTCCACCGCCTCCGCCTCCACCGTTGACGACGGCCGCAGCGGCCGTCAGGGAATGCGGCGGCTCCGCCAGACTCCGGCGAGACCTGGCGAATGTGCACGTGGGACCCAGCGAAGACGGTCTACGTGTACGAGAGTGAGAGGATACATTAAACACGATAATAAAGGTGAGACTCCCAATTAAATTTACTGCTGCGCATGCTCACGTTTCTTTATGAGGGAATTCGTGCATGTAACACTGTATTACTTAAGAGCATGCCCATGTGCCTACCTGCCCATGCCATGCCCATACCCATGCCATGCCCATGCCATGTGCCCATTACGCAAACAGGCCAGAGGAGTTGCTTGCTCAATGCGCATTTGTGTGCATGCACGCCATAAAATAGAGAAGTTTTTCTTCTCCTTGTTTCTCTCCCTCTCCTCTGTAATTGATACCTGCGATAATTTATGCCAAGGGGCCGCCCAAATTTCTCCTGCTAATTCGAGGCTGTACATGCGTAATGAGCAAAAGTGACGCCTCCACCCTGGAGGGAGGGGGACTAAAGAGTCGGTCCGTGATTCAGCGCTTTTTGCCATTCATACGTCCACACCCGATGAAGCGCAAATTTATATGGGACACTTGCAAAACGTGCGCGGCGTCCGTCCCGTTCGCCGCGCAAATCGCCGTGAACTTTGACATCGATGATTAGTTTGATTACCCATTATTGTTTATCGTTGAGTAGATGACCTCTGAGCTGGCCCTTTCCACTTTGGGCGTGGGCGAGTCTTCGTCGGAGATGAGGGTCTCGTGGCCCGAGTCACCCTGACTCAGGGCCATACCTGAAAGTGGTACAAAAACTTGTAGTACTTGCCAGGCCTCTTTTTTGCTACACAGTGACGAGCTCAGACCTCATTTGCTCCTCCAATTTCCTCCCTAACTTCCCAATCTTTCGCCCATTACCACTACCCAGAGCTGCCATCCATCGGGGCCGACTGCAGCGCCAGACGCCGTCGTCGCACGTGCCGCCGTCACTCACCGGCTGCGCCACGACGTACGTGTCACACCCGAGGGTCTGGCCGCCGTCTGCGGCTGGCGGCCCTCTCCAAAATACGTGTCAGGGAACTCCACCCGTGTAAGTGCGCCCTTAATTGCGCACTTTTGCGCAGTCAGCCCTACTTTTCAGTGGGTTTTATCAGTCCCCCTGCCAAAATTACTCCAGCCTACTTGTTTCCGTGGGGTTTAATTAGGGGTGCCGGTAGCGTGCGTACGTGCGTGCGCGCGCGCGTGTGTGTGCGTGCATGTGTGCGTGGAAAATTGGGCCTCCTCTCCCTGCCGAAGTCCCCCTCCGCGCAGGCTGGGTTCGCCTCGAAGACGCCGTCACACATAAACTACGTTGTGCTCTGCGGGCAAAAAAGGTTGGGTGGATTTTCCGTCGTAAATTTCAAGTCGTTTTTTGCCCTCTTCTTCTCCTCTTTCACCCATTTTTCCTCCCTGTCTGAGCGAAAAGGAGAGAAATGGTATAAGAAAAAGCGTACAAATTCAGAAAAGCGCCCGACTTGAAGCGGCTACCCAACAATTCATCCAGCCCGAGTACTTGAAAAGTGGGCAACCGTTCTGAGCGCCCATCTACCTGGCCGTGCAGTGCAGCAGGAGCAGCTCTGGTGGCATCACTCATTTCGGCTCGTCGGAGACGACGAAGAATGGACGCTCAAGTGTGTGCGTGTCAAGGAGCGGCATGGGGGATTTATGTCTTTGCTCAACCCTTTCCCTTTTTTCCCCTCGCCCTCCAAACGCTTTAATGACGGTTCCTGATGGGCTGAGCTCAGTGTACGTCCATCATACTTCTTTCCACCCATGCGTATGTGCGAGCGCGCGTGCACTACGCTCATATGCGTACGCGGGAGAGACTGAGCGACGTTGACACGCCCACAGATGCCGTGGACGGCCAAACATCTGGACCACGCAGTACAGCACGGCCTGCGTCGGGTTCTGCGCCGCCGCGCGGATTCTCCTGGAGTGTCTAGGGGAACTGGTTAGGGCACTTGGGGTCCCGGCCAAGGCGGGGAGGAGAGAGGAGAAGGAGGGAGGCCAGACCTTCCTCATATCGTTGGAGAAAAGAATAAATACTTTCACTCTTGCGGAAAATTCCCCCACTCAATGATGTCCGTCACCCAGACAAAAAAGCCTCTTTGCCAGCCGGCAGACAGATATGGCTGTTGGAAGGCACCTCCTCGACGGGCTCCTCTGCATAATAGAGGCGCTCATTAAAGCCGGACAGCCGGCCCAACGGGCCAAAGACGCCCGCCCACCAAACCTCTCTGATGTCTCTCCGGTCAATCAACCACATTGAGCTGGCGGATCTCGGGGCCGCGACGAGGTAGTCCAACCTGCCCAACCACGCCTCACTCACTCGTGGGAGACGCCATATGCACTGCACTCAGCCTGTGCAATCAGCACCATCTCGTCACATTGCCTCCGTCATCTCCCTAAACCGGGCGTGCATCTCTTGGCCCTCGGGGAGCAAAAATGGATGCGCGCCAAACTGAGAAATAATTCCTCCAGACCATCAGCAGGAAGATCAAGATAACTTTTCTCCAGAGGCTGCTTTACCAAGCGACCTCGGGGTAGGAGAAGGAGGGGAGGCATTAGTTTCGGCGCACTCCTTTTTTCCCTCTCCTTTGGGGTCACGTAATAAACGTTTTTCTTCGTCCTTTCCTTCTGTATTAGCAATCGGTCCCATCTACTGTACAGTGTGACTCACAAAGAATGGACAGTGGATGTGGTAAAAAGTGTGCGCGGGTGGGAGAGCGGGAGGTCAACCGGAGGCTGCACCGGGGAGGTCATTGGGGGGGGGGGGGAGACGACGACGTGAGGTAGGGTAAAAAAGGTGTCAAAGGCAAAAAACTGCCGGGGACCCGCAAGAAAGAGGACACCAGACTGGATTTTTCCTTGTGACTCACGCAGCAGGTACGGGTACACCCTGTACTCAGGGTAGTGTCTACGTAGCTGAGTGAAGACGGATCATAACATATTGCTCTGAGCTAAATTTGGGGAGGTGCACGCACGCGCGCACGCGCACACGCACGCACACACGCACACGCACGCACGATGAAGAGAGAAAGAGAGGCTGCGGGCAGAATTTGTTACCAGCCGAGTGGAAAGAGTGGGGTGGAATTAATAATCAGGGGTTTCCTCGCTGGAAATCTCTGCTCGTGTGTGGATGTTTGGCTTTGCTTCCGCCAGAGCAAATAATTAACCGGTGCTCAGGTTTCTCTGGGCTCTCGGCTGGTGCCCGGCGAGAGCCTCGGGGCAGCTGAGGTCAGTCCGGAGGTGCTGAGTGTTTGCCATGTCGTCAACTGCTTGGCTCGACTCCCATCTCGGCGAGCAGGAGGAGTTGGCGGAAGAAAAGCCCCTCAGCCCTTTCGTTGGTCACGTCTCGCTTCGATGAGTAATGAGTGAATCTCCGTGCCTGAAACGCTTCCATCGTCCCTGACCCGGAGAGAAATCAGTGGTGACCGGCGAGTCGGGGTCCGCTTACCGGTTGATTAAATCAGAGCCTTTGGTTTCCCCTCTCAAAGACTAATACTTGTCTTGTCAAAAATGGAGGATTTGCATTTAAATGAGGCTGTAGCGGAATGCTGGGGTCCCAAAAGGGTACCAGGGCACTCGCATGCATAATGTACGAGAAGAGAGTGAAAGAAAATTGAGGATACCTTAAGAAGAACAAAGCATGGGCTGTCGGGAGAAATCTGCGAGACATCAGCATAAGCAGACACATGACAACCATATAACATTTGGTAGGGCCGGACTGAGGCTGGAGGCCACGGGCGGCCTGGGCGTGTCGGCAGGCAGTCAGGCAGGCAGGCAGGCAGCATTTTCCTCGGTCAGACAAGTGAACGAGACTGAGAGGGATCATTCTGTTGATTTACTCTCTCTTTGTGTTAGTCTAGACGCGATCTGATATCTTTTTGGGAGTCTCAGCCTGGGTGAGACTATAAAGTCCGTCCGGTCTCGCCCGTCGGGGCTGGCAGAATGCTGGGTTGACACGCCATCATTAGCATCCATCAATCGGGCCCACGCAAAAAAAAAAAAAAGCAACGGCTTTTGAGGGAAAAATCTAGCATCTCTTGTCTAGAAAACTTTACTCTAGGGTTGTAATGATGGGTGCTAGAGCCGAGATAGCAGTCTATAGACCGTTCATAAACACTTACGAAGCTGCAATCTTATCTGCGTTGAACTGAAGCCATTACACAGAGCCCCCGATGAGAAAAATGCAATCTCCATCTGGCATCTTCAAAGTCCACGAAATGGCGGCACGCGCGTGCCGCATTTGATCTCGGGGCTAAAAGGAGATCAAAAGATGGAGCAGAGAGAGCTCTAATGAAGTCCGTGGACTCCATATGCGTCTTTGTTCGAAAATGCATACGTGCTTTTGTAATGGGATTTTCCAGGGTGTTGCGCAAGAATATTTCAGATCTCCTTACTTGCATGTGCTCAGCACAGATAAGTATCTGAAATCAGAGGTTTACCGTAGATAAGTGCATTCTGGGCCGCAGCCGCAGCCATCGGGTCCGTCGTGCCTGCGCCGTATGTGAGCACGCGGGGCATGATTAATCTGAGGTCAGCGAGCACGTGAACAGTAACGTCAATGCAAGGGGGGGGCCTCGGAAACAAACACGTTCTTCTACGCCGAGACCGGCTCCAGCACCGGCTCCAGCACCGGCTCCAGCACCCGCCCAAATTGGCGCGGGCAGGGTCCAGAATTTGTTCTTACAGACGGCACCCCCCGAAATCGGTCTGGGCTTATCGGCCCGGCAGTCAGGGGGCATTTGTCAAGGGAAAGGTGACACCGCAGGACTTTCATTCCCCCGCCAGCCAGCGGAGCTTGAGCTTGAGCCGAGCTGAGTCGGGCTGAGCCGGGCTGAGCCGGGCTGAGCACGCGATTCCTGCCTTATCCGCCAGGCATCTTGGTTAATTTTTTTCCAGTTGGGTCTCCCCTGGTCCTCCCTCCCCTAGTCCCCAGGTCTCTGACCCACTTCCTCGTCCTGATAACGCAGGCCGTGCAATCACTCACTCACACTCTCACTCGATCGTGACTTGTCTTCGCCGACCGAGGAGAGAGAGAAAAACTAAGTTATCGCGGATAACACGAGTATCACGGGTACAAGCAGAGATTACCAAGGGGTCTCCACGATGCACGCAGCGCCCGCGAAGGAGGAGCGCACCACTTTGAACTGTTTTTGCTCCTTAACAGTCAGGAGAGCGAGAAAATGTGTATAATTGTGCGTGCGCTCACAGTCATGATGAGAGAGAGTCTTCTTCTTTTTTTTCGCCTGCCTTCGAACACTTTCTGATGTAGCAGAAAGTCAGTGTCATTGTTCTTTCAAGGTATTGAGATCGTAGGTGCAGTACGCACAGGAGGTGCGTGGCAGGGGGTAAGACCCCGCTCCTTCCCATCAACAATGAGCAGCGCCAGAAGAATGGGTTTTCTTCGGGGAAACCTGTCTATGCACGGACTCAAACTCGCTCCCAGGAAGGGAGTGACACCCCCGCCCCTCCCGGGGGGAGGACACCGGGAATGCCCACCTCAGGCGGGGTTCAACCCCCTCCGGACTGACCCCCGATGAGGGTCAACAATTAAAGGGTGTAACAGCAGGAATGTCTCATCTCGGGCCACACCTTGGTGATGGAGTCTCTAGAGCTCGGCCCGAGAGTCGAAGCCTTTGCGGGGTTGCTCAAGTCATTTTCTTCCTTGAACGCTCTGACTGGCGGCCCGAGCTCCAGAGACTCCATCACCAAGGTGTGGCCCGAGATGAGACATTTTTGTTGTTACACCCTTTATATGTCCGGGTGGATTGGCCGGATGTAATGAATGACAACAGCACCTCTCTTTACTGGCGCCGGACACGAACGGGCGATAAAAGCAGTAGTAAAGAGCGTGCAGGTTTTTTTTCCTCCGGGGCGATCTGCGCATCTCCATTTGCTATGAAGCAATCTTCTCCCCCGGTGTGTACGCACTGTAGCGGGTCCACGGTGTATAACTGCAGCAGGTACACGCGTGCGTACATGTGTGGGTACACAAGCTTCGTCGCCAAACGCTTCGCTGCAGTCGCACTTGTACACAGAAGTATGTTTGTTTGTTTGTGTTTTCCTCGTACAAGCAGAAATGGGCTTGCGAAACTCTGGTCAGACCGAGTCCGCCAGAAGAGAGAGGTGGGTAATAAATGATGCCGAAACTGGTAGTAGCAGCAAGACGGGCCTCCCTTCAAATCATTTGAACTAATTGGCAAATTGAAAATCCCCCCTTCGCCAGCAGCAGCAGCAGCACCGTCGGAACCGTCGGCACCGTCGGCACCGTCGGCACCGTCGGCACCGTCGGCAGCGACCCCAACGTTCCCTCCTCCCACCCGCGATTTCTCCCCTCCGCCGTCGCTCAGGATCTGAGAGATCGTAAGTTTGCCCATTTCCTGTACGAGGATTGGTTTCCAAACTCCGCCCCTGGCGTAGTCATGAAGCAAGACCCATAAAAGAAGGAAGGTTGCGCAGCAAAAAGGCTCTCGTCGTTCGAATAGCGAGCTAATACACGATATTAGTCCATGAGAGGGAGAACTTCCAATCCAGTAGTATATAGTGGACAGTATTACTATGAATGGCAGCGACTTTTGCACTGCCTTGGTCACTGCCAAATGCTCCTTTGGATCCAGGACTCACGAGGGCAGGAAGCATCTGCCAGGCTCGATGAATACAGCGTGAACAGCGCCACAATGTCCGAAACTGGCTCAAGCATCTCTCAGAGCATCTCTCAGGCTTAGTCTGCTCAAACAAGGAGCTCTTCACAGAGGATCAGTCCTTCAACGGCCACTATGACTGCGTGTTGGCAATATCTACAGAAGATGTCCTACGTGCGTACGGTGGGACAAAGCACCACCATGGTGGAGGATGGAGCAATGGCCGACAGCTAGGAGGTCTCTTCTGCCACATTACACAGGGACTGCGGACTGACCGATTCGTGCTTAGGAACGGTCTGGCGGATGCGATAGAACTCCAAGGACATCACGTTGCAAAAGACCCTGACCAGCAATGTCAGAGCATCCCGCCGACCACGTCTAGACCTGCGTCTGGACGAGGATCTGGAGCGTCCTGGGCGACAACGGCCTGCACGAGCACATCGAGAAGCTGAACGGTGACAATTGTCCAAAGACCGCCTCACAAGCACATTTCAGGCCTTCAGGGCCCAGTCTTTCTCTCATGAAAGGCTTGTCTCTTATGCCAGAAATAAATCTCCTTGACGTTTCACACGGCTGGGATTTTAGTGGAAACGGTGCGTGTACAAGTACGTACGTCGTGGAGTGGAAGCTCTACCTGGCTCCAGGAGCTGTAGTTCTTGGCCGCCTGCTTGGTATTCCGACTACCGTAATCTTTGGCAACGATTTGCTACTATCTCCTTGCTCAATTTAGCTCGGCGCGGACTTGCTGCTACCTACAGACTCTGCCTTAATACCTTTTTTCTGCCATGGACCGCATCAGGTCGCATCAAATGGCGCGCACGAAACAGCGGGACTAAGTTAACCCCAAAGAAGGGGAGTAACTTAGTTGGGGAGGCTCTGAGATGTTTGCTTCAGAGAGCAGTAGTGACAGGGTGACAAGGCCTGGAGAGGCGCTGTTGGCCTCCTCCAAGCAGCACTTCTCGTTTGACTGCGACTGCAGTCCTGTCCTGACTGACAGTGAGACTCTGGCAGCCGGGGTGGGGCGGGTTAGTGGGTGGGTTACCCCCTTGCCCCCCCCCCCCTTTTCACTGTCTGTGCATGACTCACGGAATGGACGGACACTGGAGCGGCCACTGCGGGGCTGGAAATTGCCCGCAAATTAACTTTTTCCAACCACTTTTAATCAGGAGGCGGAAGAAGAAGTGGAAGTGCCAGGTCCATTAAGGCAGCCTCCCTCTCGGCGTTTTCTCTCCCTTCAATCAGCCCCTTCGAAATTAACATGCAAGACCCGTCTGCGTTACGGTCAGTTACCTCTCACACATTCGCCACGCACAGACGAGTGCGCGAATTCCTGGGCCTTCTTAGTTTTGGCAGGCAGGCGTTGAAATAATCCCTCTGATGGACCTGGAAGCATCCAAGCTCTGATGAGCTTGAACTCACTCCATGACCCACACAACATCGCCATCACCACCCACCGGCCCGGGGTGGATGACAACCATGCCTGCGCAAGTGAAAGCTGACCAAGAGCTCGAACGTGGCTAAGGGGAGTTTAGACAAAAAAAAAAGAATAAAAAATACACCTTCCCTCAGCCACTGCGTTGCGAAATGCACCGTGGTGAGATCCCCCTGCTTGGCTTCTTCAGGTTCTCTCCCGAGCGCTCGCTCGCCGGCTCGCTCATCAGCACCACGGATGAGCGCGTAATGAGCAGGCAGAGAGAGATGGGGGTTGAAGCGGTGGAGGCAGCATCAATCAACGAAAAAGTACAGTATCTCATGAGCAGAGAGGCTCTTTGGTTGCTGGCGCACGACTCAGAGAATTCCACGCACGCTGACTTTGCTTCATCCCGCAGACATGAAATGGGCGATTGGAGGGCTGGGGGGAGAGTTGTTGAAGCACCTGATCTGCGATCACTTGGTGTGCGGACTCAGATGCCTGACCAAAAGTCTGTGGCTGAGGTCCTCCGGCCTCGAGCCATGCTGTGCTTTTATATTGTTTTGGTTATCGTCCTTGTTTTCATCCCTGTCACATTGGGCGGATGAGGACGTTAAGTCGAATTTGGGTCACCCCCACACTCCGACAGGCTCTCGTCCCACCTCATCTTGCACCGCGTCTCGGCCTACTGCGAGATCGATATCAAAGGCAGCTTCTACCTCAGAACGATCAATTCGTCTTGTGGGGTTGGCACGCACCGAGCACTACGGACGGACGTAGGTGCACGTGCTGCAGACGTGGGAGAAGGAACAGTCGTGTCAGCAGGAATCTTTGATGGGCTTTGACATGTTCCTCTCCAAACTGACGCGTCTTCACCAGCTCGTTTGCACTGCTTTCCGCTGCATTAAGATATAAATTGGCGGAATCAAGAATACGAGTAATTATGCGTGCGTGCGTGTGCGTGTGTGTGCGCGCGCGTGTGTGTGAGCACTGATAGGCATCATCATCGCCTCCTCAACTTTCTCTTCTACGTCTGAAATGTTTGCAGCGCCTGTCATTTGCCCCGGTTTTTTTTCTTCATGCTCATGCGCCCAGATTAAATCAGCGACCACATTGAAGTGGTATTCATAAGTCTTGCACCTTCCATCATCTCTCTTGCATTTGCTGCGCGGTCTATGGACATTTCATCATTCACAGCAGTCTGAAGGAACGAAAAGAAAGTATTAGAGGTATGTGCAATGCTGCATACCCACCCGTCCTCGAGCATTATGTACCCGTGCACAACGAGGACGACGTGGACGCGGAGCTGCAACATGTCGTTGAGCTCATACTTCTCCTGCCTTACGCAATCGAGCAGTGCAATAACAAGGGGAGCTGAAGTCGTGGGCCCACGCAACAGTCCGGCCGGCTGCACTCTCGAGGTCACGGCAACAGTCAGTGCGACCTCGGAGGTCGCGTGCGCACTGCCCAGTGCAAAATATTCGCCCAAACCGGCCGTGTCTTTGCTACAACCAAGGCGAAATGGATCCCGGGTCTATCGGACATCTCTGATTAGCTTTAAGGGCCGGCGAATCCGCCGCGACCTGCCGATGTGTACATAGTTACCCACACACTTAAGTGAGCTTGAGAAGGGGGAAATTGAGGCGCCCATTCAAGGCTTATCGGCTGATCCCTCGATAGGCCCCGATAAGCGCACACTGAACGACATAATAGAACACGTAAGCGAAAAATCTAAGCAATATCACTTTTCGCCTCATTGGCCCGGGTCCAAACCCGACGTGGCCGTCGAGTCGGGGTCTCTTTTCTCCGGTCAATGCATTCTCCTTTCTCTCCACTTAATCCTCCTTTTGCCAAAAGTCAAATCGGCGCCGTCAAGAGGTAATTTTTCGGCCTCTCTTTTCCACTTTCCCCTTCTTAATTCAGCCAGTGTCTTATTCGGTCGTTTAGCGGAGTGGGAGTAACACCTCTTTACTAATTTATGGTCGTCCCAAAAGGTGAAACGCCCGCCCGGGGACACAATTTGCATCCGGACGATTAAGACCTTTCGGAGCCGCCGCTGGGGGAGAATAGGGCCTACGAGGCCTGGCAGGGCCTACGAGGCCTAGCAGGGCCTACGAGGAGGCTTATGCAAATAACAAGCCAGAGAAGAGCGAACGAAAGAGGTACAAGTCTGGGATTAGCAGAACGTTTTTTTTCTTTCTTTTCTCGCTTGATGCTACTTGCTGCTCTGTACCATAGTATTATATGCCTAGGGAGCTGCAGTGGGCCTGGCCAGAGGTGAGGCATGTCAGGGGACGAGGAGGCCTCGTAGCACACAGAGATTATTTTGAATTTCTCCGGTACAAGGTGCGTGTTTCCATCGCCCTCTGCCAGCAGATGATATATGATAATTGGAATGACACCTTTATACGTGCGAGCAACGGATTGGAGGATTGGACGAGGGTGAAAAGGAGGCAGAGCGATAAATCACGCGGGAAAAAGCCACAGAGATGAGGGTGAAATTATCGAATGCGCGACTGTGACGGAGAAGGAGGGACTTTTGGGGGCCCGTTTCCCAGGCCCAAGGCCTGAGGCCCATCACCACCGGCGTCTAGCCCAAAAGACATGGGAAATGAGGTATCTTCAACGTGAGGGGATTGACACGGAAGCACCGACTGCAGCGCATTTTCTCCTCCTGCAATAATGAGACGAGAGAAACTTTTTTTTTTTGCCAGACGTGAATCGAGCAGAAAAAGACCAATTTGTCCGACGTTTGCTTGGTCTCCGCCGACCACTCAATCGCCGAGTTTCTCCTGGTGGAGAACGTCTAAAAAAAAAATGTGGCTCCCTCTTGGCCAGGCCTGCCATGTCGGCATGCTTGTTTCGGCGCCTCAGAAGGCGTAGCAGATAAATGGATGCGTGTAGTGCGTATGTGGAGAAAACGTGGCCCCTTCCTTCCTGGCCTCTGCATGTACAATGCACAGCGTCCGCACCCCCGACGTTGAGGCTTGCATATCCTGGAAATAGATGGGCATGGCCAAATGCAGATTGCTCCACATATTTCTTTTTAATCCTCCTCCAAAGCATGGAGAAGCCTGTTTTTGTTCAAGTCGACGCACGGCTCCAGCCTCCTCCAACTGTACCCGCTTAGCTGCTGCGGCCTGATGCCTATTGTACAAATACGCACACACCGAGGAGAAGCAGGGCAGAGGAGTAGCAGCTCCTCCAGATGCCCTTATTGCTCTCGTAAGCGTAATTGCCGGGTTGCAGTGAGCCAAACCAATCAGACCTGGAACAGCGGTCCCTCATGTAATTGTCCCCATTTGTCTTTGATCCCTTTCTCTCTGTGTGTGTGAGTGTGTGCACCTTGGGCGTGCCAGACAAGACCGGCCTGCGCCGAGCACACACAATATATTCCTACCTGTGCTCTGTACGACTCATGTGTGTGCTACCTTCTCGTGGCTACGATCGAGATGCTCGCATGCATGAGGCTCGACTTCTCTCAAGGCAGAAGCGCCCAAAACACCAGAGATTCTGGCGGGCTCAGCATGCCAGCTGTCATCGGTGCATATTGGTGCTGTGGGATTAACACTTGCGATTGGCAGAGAAATCGTCGACTCCACGCCAAATCTGCCCGTCTGCACCGGGCTGAGGTGGCTCCATGAGTGGAGGAACAAAGAGCAGCTAGTTAGCTTGACGTAGTCTTGCGCAACAAGCTCGGGGAAGCTTCTTTCTGGCGAAAAAAGATTGGACTTGGCCGGTCAAGAAAAATCGATGATGAATGAGGCTCCTTTGATCCCTTCCTCTCGCGTGTCAAAAGCCATATCTACCAGACAGAGAAGAGAAAGAGGCTTTTTGTCTCCTCTGCGCTCAATAGAGCAGCTTGCGTCGTGTCCACCAGGGAGCAGAAGAATCCCAGCGATGAAAAGTGGTGGGCCGCGGAGGCGGCGGCGGCGGCGGCCGCGGCCATCATTTAGTGCTGCTTCATGGAGCAGAAGAAGGAAAATGTTTGCGATCTTCGGTTACTGGCAGATTGGCAGAAGTCTCTCCTGCTCCGTCCAGTGCGCATGCCCAAGTATCCATCCATCGCCCCCTAAATACGATGCTTAATAACGACTAAGTCAGGAGATGAGAGCTTCGCGCCAGGCAGAGCAACTACATCCCAGCTCAGGGCGTGCGCATTAAAGCTTAATCTCCCTACTTTGCAAGCGCATGCGTCTAATAATGGCCGTGTAAGCAAGGTTCGTATGTAGCAATTCAATTAAAAGGGCCTCACCACATATCTCACTCAAGCAGCCGGGCTCATTGTCTCACTAACAGGCCCTTTGGGCCCGCATTGTCACGCGTTTCTCTCGATTGCGAAAGCGTCGTGCTGAGGGAGAATTGTGCAAAAAACGTCCCGACAATCAGGAGAGATGCATCATCGGCCTAATCTCGCCTCTTCTTTACTTAGGACCTGCGTAATGGCCTCGGCCATATTTGTCAGCAGTCGCTGGATGAGAAAGAAGTCAGGCAGGTGAAAACCATTTCGGACTCTTCCTCAATATTTGCGTGTTGTCGTTATGCTGAGCCCTTCTATGCTGCACTGCTCTATACTGTATTGCGCTGTACTTTACTGCGCTACGCTGTACTTTACTATGCTACGCTATACTTTCTATGCTGCGCTGTACTTCACTATGTTGCGCTGCACTTCACTATGCTACACTGTACGTTACTATGCTGGGCTATACTTCACTATGCAAAACTGTACTTTACTATACAAAGCTGTACTTTACTATGCAAAGCTGTACGTTACTATGCTGGGCTGTACTTCACTATGCAAAACTGTACTTTACTATGCAAAGCTGTACTTTACTATACAAAGCTGTACTTTACTATGCAAAGCTGTACCTTACTATACAAAGCTGTACTTTTCTATGCATAGCTGTACTTTACTATGCTACACCGTTCTTTACTATGCTATACTGTACTATACCATGCTGAGCTATACTGTGCACACTGTACTGCTCTGTCCGTGCACACTTACGGTACATTAAATAGCAGCATGGTAATGAAATTCTAGAAGACTTTTGTCCCCACGCTGAAAAGATGAGAGTTGAACGTATTGTGTGTGACGATGAAGATTATGATGACGATGCCATCTCGAGAGTGAGTGAGGAATTTACTACTTGTGAGATATGCGACAAACATCTTATTGCTTAGAAGAACCAGTCTTTGCAGTACGTACGTCCAGTAACTGGATATACGTTCACAATCTTTGGCGTCAATCTTTTCTTTCTGCACTTCCAAATTTCTTCCTCCTCCTTCGCCAACTTCTTCTTGTCGAGGGTGAGAGGAGTCGACAGACATGCGGCCATGGCCAAAAAGGCATGCAGCGAACCAAGCAGGACTCGGACTCGATGGAGAGAAGAGAGATAAATGCGTGTCCTAACTAGGAACTGTGTAAAGATAGGCATCTCCCACCTCCTCCCCATCTCTTCCAACCTATTGGAAACTCAGAGGAGCAAAAAATCTCCGGAGAAATGCTGACTGATCTTCTGCAGGCGAAGAAATAAAGCGAGAAGGAACTTTCGCATGCACAGACACAGGCAACAACTTCATTCTGACAACATGGCGGATGTGGGAGGCTGGCACGGTGCATAATGCGTGCACGTCGTACGTGGGAGCGCACTGGGACACTGCACTGCCGTGGCAATGCAGGAGAGTCGTCGTCTTCTGGCAGGCCGAGAAGAGTCACCCGCCAATTTCATTGCACGCACCTTGATTGGTGGGCGTCTCAACAAATCACACCGGTGATCGACGATAATCATACCAAGTCTGCTTCCCCAGTCATGACCGGTGTCGGACCCAGCACAAGTCAACTCTGGCGGTGTCGGCGTCCCCCACCAGGAGTGGCACCTCACACGTGCTCACTTTTCGTCGCATTGCCATAAGCAGTGACAAGCGCAGCAGCAGCAGCAGCAGCAGCAGCAGCAACAGCAACAGCAACAACAACAACAAAGCGATCTTTGATTCGGAAGAGCCCACACAATACATCGGTGACCCACTTGCGGCTGAACAACGACTCGCCTCTTAGAGCCAATTACTGAGAGACCGGGCGAGGCCTTCCAATAGCTGCCATTCATTCGGGAGGTGTAGCAATGCCTCCGGGGCCTACTTGAGTGGAAGGAGAGAAGAGAAATGTCAAACCGCGCGATCTCTAAAAAAAAAAAAGGTCGTCGTCGGCGGCGGCGGCGGCGGAAGCACCGTTAGAAGCGCCGTTTAAATTTCGTGTCTTCATCTAATCCTCTTCTGTGCCTCCCACGGAGATGAGGCGAAGAAGGAGGTTTGAAGCTCTCAGTTCATCCGAGTCATTACGGCTAGAAATGATGAGGAGAAGACTGGGGAAATGCACTGGGGGGGGCTCCGCGAACAATATCTCCTAATTGAACGATGATGGCGCAGAAGTCCTTCGATGCATACAGAACTGGTACTCGGTGTACTTGGGCCTGACACAGGTGCGGACAACGAGACCAACGGGTCCTGACGGGCGTGTGCACGTCAGTACCACTGCTGGTCCGTGTAAGTGAGCCTGACAACGAGACCGCAGCTCTCGGGTCCTGACGGGCGTGTGCACGTCACTACCACTGCTGGTCCTTGCTCCAGTCTGTCTCCTTAACAGTCCCAAAAATATGACGACAGCCTTAAGTGCTCCGTAAAATCGAAAGAACGTTTTTCAATTACCAACCCTGTAATTCTCTGCTCAGCCACACAGCCTTAATTAACCATCACGGCGGTGCACAACAGCAGCGCCGTGTAGTGCAAGTACGCAGCGTAGGTAGCAGCACACAACCGCAACATCATCATGTACCTGCTAAGGCACTACGTACGTACGAACAAGGGGAGTGGGGAAAGGGTGTTATGTTGTGTGTGCACAGTAAATTCCCCCACAGTCACGGTTCAGTTGCTCGCTACGTTTGGCGGCGGCGGCGGCGGCGGCCGCGGCCGACGTGAGGCCGTTTCTCTCCTACTGCAATGACGAGGAGAGATTTCTCTCACAGAGAGATTGGGGAGGAGGGGGGCACACATGAAGAAGTTTACACAAGCACTTCCTCCTCTCCACTCCATCGGCTCTTGGCTTTTTGTGTCAGCCCATTTCCCTGCCATACTCAGGTACTCTCAGAAGAAGCAGAACTCGGTCACCTCAGTGTCTAAGCGAGCAAAGGGTGTAAAAAAAGTCTTATCGGGCCGCTTTCAATCGACCGCTACTAGTTTTCTACTGTGCAAACACCGACTGCCCGCCGGACGGACAGACGGACGGACAGACAGACAGACAGACAGACAAACAGACACACGCCTGCTCCTTTAATCACTGAACAGACACAATTGCTGAGCTGATCTCAAGTTTGGAGGGAGAAAATCGACCTCGTCACTCAGTCGGTCCCGCACTCAACCAGAGGCTGGAGAAGAAAAAGACCCCGAACCCGAAACTCGTTTAGTGGTCGTTTCTTCTTCCTCCATCTCTTCTTTTGGGCTGCGGGAACGAGAGGAAAAACATTCTTGGGTCGCTTCTCTCGCTCTCGACGTCGTACGCGTCTTCGTCTTAATTAATCTTGTCGATCCCGCAGACGTCGGCGGCGGAGAAACCGGCCGAGGAAACCGACGAAGGAGCCAGAACAAAATGTTGCTTCCACCCAGCTAAGAAAAAAAAAAAAAAAAGAGTCTCTGCTCAGCACTGAAGAGTGTGCGTTGTTGCCAGGGCTGGAGCACAGATTTTCTACCTGCGGCTGTCCCGACTAATAAACCCACCAGACCTTGGCTTTACACACACGATAAAAAAAGGCTCCCATTGTGTGCGAGTCCTGAGCAGACGGGAGCTTCTGTCATGGACTCAACTGAAGGTGTTTTTGCTGCTTTATTGCGCGCTTCTCGTGCGCTGTCCTCGTGCGTCAGAGTTGGCAACAGCACTTTTTTCATTCGGCGGCTGCTTCCGGTCACAGCGGCATTCAGAGGTGACCTCTAGGACTTCTTTAGGTGCGATGATTGCGATTTTATCATGTTGCGAAAAAAAAGGGGCCCGTGCGTGGCGGGAGCAACTCTCTGTGTGGGAATTCAATCATCATGCCTTGGCAGAGGCCTACAATGGAGCCCTCGCGCAGGCCTGGAATGGAGCGTCGTAGCTCGTTTCTCAAGCGCTACAATGCAGCATTGGTATGGGCGGAAGTTGTCGGGCCGAGACCGATTCAGATGATTCGGAGAGTGCAGGAGAACAAAAAAAAGTACCTGTACGCACAACAGCAGGAGATGTGGACTGTGTTTCTTCACACTTGACGGCCTCAGATTTCTCCTGCACTTGGTAACTGCCAAGAAGCCCCGGGTCTTACCTAAAAGAGCGAGAAGAAAAGCCTGGAGACCTTGGTTTTGCACATTTCTCAACCGCGCCTGAGCGTTTAATTTATTTCTCTCCATAGCTCAGCGGCATCTCAGAGTGTTTTCACGGCGCGAATTTGGCGAGCTTGCGCGAATTCCCTTGACGCTTGAGAGCGCATTTGCCTTCTCCTTCTTCATGGCGCGGTTGAGCAACCCAATGCAAATACTGTGTGCGAATAATGGGTGATTTCGACGCGCAATGAGGAACTCGCGACATCATCACGGCCGAATGAGAAAAGGGTTGAGGCCTCAAAAATGAGCGTCGAATTTTAATTCCACATAAACATGACCTTTGCGCGCGTCCTCGCCCGAGCCGCAGGAAGATGCCCTTTTAGCAGCGATCGCCGGCGAGGGCGACGACGAAGGCGAAGTCACCTTTGCTCGCTCAGTTGCAGTCAGCGCCTTTGACAAAAGCCAAGTGGTTCGGGGAGAATTTTTGCGTTTGGCCAATTCTTTTGAGCGTGCGTGGCATAATATGTTTACAGTAACGCGTTAGCATGCACGTGACGTAGCCCATTTATTACAAGCCCGGAGAGAATTCGGCGTCATGCTCGTCGGGGAGAAGACTTTGGTGAAGGTACATTAACTGGTACATTTTCTTTACTGCCTCTGCAGGAGAACTCGTGTGACTGAGTACGTTTTGTGGCAAGCCTGGGGACGCCGACATCACGTACGTACTCGACATGGACGTTACGCACATGCTCGGGTCCACCGGACTCGAGTAGCGCAGTAGCTCCTTTTTTTTTTTACTTGCCCGCAGACTCAAAAGATGCACTTGTGCAACAACGTCTTCTTTTACGACGGAAGATGGAGTAAATTCTCCCCCCCCCCCTTGAACGCCCACCCACACCAAAGGGTTAATTGGACTCTACAGCATTTATGAGACGCCATTAGCTTCATCTGCACTGAGACAAAAATGTGGGCGGCAGCTCGAGACTCCGTGTGTGGTCTCCGGTGCTTGAGAGGAGTCCCTGCTGTCTTCACTCTCGCTCAGTCAGTCAAGCCCCTGAACTGCCGAAGGCTTCCGCATGAAATGTATCTGCGTGTGTTGACTCTACAAAGTCCGTCTGCACTCATGAGGAGGATGCAGCAAATCACCGACGAAATAATGTTCACCGAGCGTCCCACAAAGTGCGTGAACAAGCAATCGTTTAGTACGCAATGAACGTACAGTTGCATGCTGAGATCTGCGTCTGCTTCCACGTCTGCGTCGAGGGCCTGAATAGGCCTGCCTGGAGCTGGCGCTTCGCCCTTTTTTACACCCTCGTGATGGCTCCTCAAGAAATCAAGGATTTCATTTTCTAGGCCGAATCTCAGCGGTGGTCGCAACCGATCGCCCATCAATTCCACTGCTTCTGCCACTCAATGCGGGACGCGGAGGAGAACTGTGTGAGGGTGAGCGAGTGAGTGAGTAGGAAGAAGGCGGTGGCTTTTTTGTCCCCTCTGCTTTTCAAGACAACGGGAGAGTCAGAACAGACGAGTATGAGTGTGCGGAGCATCCGAGATCCAAGATCCGACGGAGCCGAGATCCAACGGAGCCGAGATCCAACGGAGCCGAGATCCAACGGAGCCAAGATCCAAAACAACCAAGATCCAAAAGACTCGAGACTCAAGATCCAAAAGACCCAAGACTCAAGATCCAAAAGACCCAAGACCAGAGACAGAAGAACAGTAAGTGTTGGTGAAAGACTCTGATTGGCCGAAAAGCGCGCAAGGAAATCCGGTGACCTTCGGGCTCAGACGGGACTGAAGGCTGCGCGGCCGCCTGCAGCTCCCTGGAGGTCTAGCAGTCGGTGTAGGAAAAGAAGACATCTGCGCGGGAAGAAGAATGCATTTGACTAATGGTGGTGAAATTGCTTTGGCCGACAAATTCCGCCGCCTTCTCTGACAAACTCCCCTCTTGGCCAGTGATGGGGGGGGATTTTATTTATGACGTAAGAAATTTGGAGCAAGAGCTTCATTAGGAGGGTCTCGACTACCGAGGTAACTGGTCCGTTTAGAACAAAGTGCGTGTCAGATAGAAGGACTCGGACTACACCAAGACGGCCGCTCATGCTCGTCCATTCATGGAAAGATGCACTCTCATGTGGACTTGTCCACGTCAGCATCGGGTGTGAGCTTATTCACCAAAAGTGGCAGGCGCCATTCATTTGCGTCAGAGCGGACTTGTCACGTACGCCGCGCAGTTGTTCCGGCACCGCACGTACTCCGCGGGGTCAGCGAGGCCAAGCCCCCGACAATGACGATCCTGCCCACGCCAGACGGGGTAATCAAGGACGCACGTAACGCCTGCAACGGTCGTAACCCTCTTCCGACAAAGATTTAGGCCGCGATTCACACTGCACGGTGTAGGCAGGATGTGGAGGCCTACAGGCCTGATCTTTTTCTTCTCTTGTCACACGGTGCACGCGCAATTTTCATTCCGCCTCTGCTTGCATTTTGTCGCTGGCTGCGGCCTACTTTTTTTGGAGGGGAAGGCCTCGGTTATGAAATATCCCCAGTAATTAATTGGGTCAAAAAAGCGAGCAAGCTTTGCTTCTTGCACACCTCCAATGGGTGCTTGTCTACTCAGGTGGAGGGACGACTACAGCAAAAAGAGGCCGCGCAGTCGACTGACATCTTCTGCCCGCCTCAAAGCAGTGACTGAGGCCTATGGCGCAGGCAGGGAAGTCGTGGAGGGCGGCAGCGCCGGCACCAGCACGAGGACGGCCAATTTGACTTGCAACCAGCCGCACACGCACACATGCACGCGCACACAGCCACGAGGAAAGAAGAAGGCCCCTTAAATTAGATTGGGCCGACACGAACATCCACCTTGTACTCCAACATTGTACAAATGATGGGGTTACACCATGTGGAGCCATGAGGCATCCCGTGTCATTAGTCAGGGCTGGGAAGGGTGTGTTTCAAGTCCGCCTGGGCTGTAATAAGTAGGCTTTTCGGACAGAAAACAATTCCACCAAAGACATAAGGGCTCACTTACTGAACAGTTATGAAGCAAGACCTGCTTAGGGTAGTTTCACTCTACATTTAGATTGAAGGATTGCTTCAATTTCAGCCTCGGTACGCAGAAATGCTTACGACTTCAAGAACCACAACAGCAGTGAGGTTATTTGAAAACTTCATCAATCCACGTATACAGTGACAGACAAAGAGAGATCTTTTCAAATCTCTTGCGGTGTGCTAATTTGGAGCAAGACTCCATTTCAATCCATTCTCGTCAAACACAATGAAGGAATCGTTGTTGGGGTCCTCTCTTACAAGTTATGAAGTACTGAAGGACATGGAAAGGTTCAAAAAGATTATTTGCTCAAAAGCAGCTTGGCTACTAGTGAGTAAAAGGCAACAAAAAAATCTCAGAGGGACTCAGGCATACTCCAACTTTTTTGGTCTAGCCTCACGCAGACTGATCTAGTCTTCAAATATCCTCAGTCCTGGTGTAGTTCCTGAAGTGGTAAGCATTTCTGGGTACTGAATAGAGCTGCTAACTTTGGGACCTGGGGTGGAACAGAACACTTATCCCGGAAGACAACCGTGTTTGAGGTGAAGCTGCAGCTTTGTGAGAGGCCAGAGCCACTCTCAGCGCAGGAAATAGAGATGGCGAGATGAAGCCCAGCCACGACCACTACCCTGCCTGCCCTGATGCCTAAGCTGACTGCATAGTCAACGACTGTGACGAGACAACAGTTACACACATGGAGGTCGACCAAGGTGAGACTCGCACATACCTACTCATGACATAGGTGGATTTCACTTTGTTTATGTCCACTCAGCCCTCGGTGTCACCTGATCTGAGTCATTTCGTGGGCACTGCAGTGACTGGGATGCTGCAGGCAGCAGATGTGGACAGCGACACGTGCACGGACGAGATGTGGCAGAGCAACGTCGCTTTCGCCATCTGCGTCCTCGTCCTCAGCCTGGGTTTTCACTCCAAACACCCTGCGTCAGGCCTCAGTGGACGAGAGATCGTGTCATTTGTTAGTGACTGAGGCAAATGGGCCTGAAAAGCAGACGAGGCAACGTCGGATTCTCTCCGTCCAAAGGGTTTCTCCTTCAGTTATGCGTAGAATGTGCACTCAGTGGTGTCATCATCTCCTCTTTTTCTGCCAGAAGGCAGAGAAAAAGAAAGGGTTGGACGATGGGCGGCATCGGCGGATCGATGGAAATTTAAACGGCAATTTTCTCCTCTGACCTCTCGGCTTTTGGCTGGGTGAGATCGGATCGATTGATGCATGCGCCAGGAGGAGCTGAGAGCATTTCTGCCCAGAGTCAATGTGGACTTTTCACTCAAGAAGCAGCTCTTTGTCCGAGATGACCAAGATGCTGGTCAGACTCTTGACGTCTGACCAGGGTGGTCAAGTCAGATATCAGAAACGAGGACGATCCCGAGTAATACTGACGGAACAACCTCGACGAGATGGCGTCACTCGCCAACGTGGCTTCCATGCCCAGCAGGTGCTGGGCCTGTAACGCGTGTATGTGACACAGACGCTGTTCCAAGACACTTCTCTCTGGCTCACACGGTCACTTGTGAACCGAGAACATTTGTTTTCCTCCAAAAACGTGTGTCAATGAGACGAGCAGACTCTACTTTTCCTTGGAGAAAGTGAGAGGATAGAACACTCACTCAACCATATGAGCTAGACTCTTTTTTTTTTGTTCAGACTGGGTGGGGGACGACGAAAAGTTGCATTCTCATTCTTCTCTTCAGGCGCAGGAAAACGTTGGAGATGACAACAACGCGCTGATTCTCTCCTCCTTCTCCATCATCTTCTTCATGTGACGCCAGGAAATAAGTTGCGTGTGGGCTGCACGTAAGCCTCAACCTCCGCCTGCACTTTACACCTCTGGTGTGCGTGCGGCTGCGTTGCAACGTGCAGTGCCAAAGTAATTGAAAAATTGCTCCCTTCATCTTGGTGGGTCGCACAAAAGAATTACTGCGCAGCTGCTAATCCACTGTTTCATGCCAGTGTCATGGGGACACAGAGAGGCTGGGTGTATGAACAGACCCTGAACTGAGCCGTCGTGACGAAATGCTGCTAATACACACATTGGCACCAACATTGTGGCAGCCCTGCCATAATTTTTGTACTTGTCGCAAAAAAAATCTTTAGACTTTTCCCTGTAGGGAAGGAAATTGAGTCAGGAAGTGTCTTTCTTTGCTCACTCTGGGTCTTCCTGTTCGAGTTAGACGTCAGAACGTCTTAACGTCCGAGACAAAGTAGCATAGGAAATTTTCAAACTTGCCACTTCTTTGCTCCTCCAGCAACGCCAGCCTCAATATATTAAGTGGCTACTATTTCTTTCCCTCAGCGTCTACTTTTTTCTCACGAGCAGTGCAGAAAAAAGCCGAGTCGAGCACACTCTGCGGTCCATGGACGGCTAGACAGGACTGCAGAGGGACTCGTGGCACGTCCAGAGGCCTGGGGAGGGACTGCACAGTACAGTGTGGGAGTGCACGCACGTCCCGGGTGGACCACGTAGTCTGGTCCCGGCCAGAACGGTTTCTTTGGTCTGAGTAGGAGATGCAGCTCGTGCTGATGGACCAGTAGAAGACGGTGGACGACGTCGAGAACGGAATGTCTGCGGCTCCATCGAATTGAACGTTCTGCTGGCCCACCCTTTTGTTCTCCGCGCAGTCAAACGTGGTGTCAATGGGGAGGAGAGGAAATGGACGGCCCATTCGAGACACTTGTTTGACTGTCCGTGTAGCAGATTTCGGTCGCCCAGATGATGCCAACAAGGGTAAAAAAAAAAAAAACCAAACCTCTTTGGCGGACAGATGAAAATAAAATTTACCCTGTGTTTCTTTGTGCGTGTGTGTGTTTTTTTGCAAGCATTTCTTCTTTTTTCCACGAATGTTTGCACGGTTAAAAATAGACTGCGTCTTTGTACATCCGTCCCTGCACACAAGTGTTTGTACGTGTGTGTTCGAGAGAGCTCGAGGATTTATCGTGACTTGCCTGTGGCGGCCGCACTTGCGCACTATGACTTCTCCTCATTTCTTTGTCTTAAGGGCTAGATTAACATTTCGCTCGTGCACCAGGGATGACTTTTCCCTTCTTTTGCTCTCATTCTCGCAGCGGGAGAAGAAAGAATAATCCTCCTTCTGGCATTGTTCTGATCCACTGAATGCATCGACTGAGGCCTTTGTAAAGGCCTCCCCGGCCGCCTTTAATTAGTAGCAGGCCCGGCCAGTGGGCCTTAAGCAGGCGGCAGCGTCTGGAAAGTCTGCGAGCATCGGGAATAAATAACGCGAATAGCGATGAGACGGGGGGAACTTTCTCATTTCTTTGCCCCCAAGTAGCCAAGAGACAGGTCAAATTAAGCAATTTTGCGGACAGCCCATTAAACAGCGGCAAAAAGGCCTACTGTGCCTCCACACAATTCTGCTCCTTCCTCGTCTTCCCTGGCGGTGATTTAGTGCCAGTCAGGAGGATCTCCTCTAAATAACCTAACCTCCCTCGGGTAATTGCCCCCTTCATGGTCTGCGTAGGCATCGCCCCATTAATAACGCTTTATTTTTTCAAGGTTCTCAGTGGGCAAATGAAGATGCAAAAGGCCCTTCAAGCCCGGTGTGAGCCAGAACGCGTCAAGGACTCTCGACATTTTGTTGACGTAAAACTCGAATCTGTCGAACAAATCGCCGTTTTGTGTTCTTGGCAGCTGTTCTTTTGCTGCTTTTCTGCTCATTTCTCTGCTAATTTTTGTTCTGGCAAATTCCCACTGCACGCGGCCCCCGGACGGGCACGACGCTGCCTGCGCAGCGCCTGGGGGTGGTGAAGGCGAGGTACGACTGACAAGCGTCCTCTCCAAGCTGACAAGAGCCGAAGGTCAGTGGTGTGGAACAAAAGGTCCAGGTGTCAACGTCACTTGTGCAGTCTCGGCCAGACATCACAAGACTTGTCTCAAATGCAGTCATCTCCAGCTCCCAAAGAGGGGAAAAAAGTCGCCCAGATGAAGACGTCGCAGTCGTTTTCTGGCGACGCCCACACTGCGGCAGCATCAAATTGCATGTTGGCCACTTTTGGAGTTGATAAAGGAGCCGCGACCATAAATCTTTGTAGGCACTGTTTGTTTTGTACATTACGACAGCAGTATCAAGCAGGGCACGATAAAAAAAGGGGTGTATGTACTACAGCTATCCGCCCACGATCGTTCACCAAAGTATGTCAAATGTGTTTTCGTACAGTCTCTCTTTCTCTCTCTCTACCTTTTTTTTTATCCCGGGCACGCACACGGCATTTCCAAGCACTCTCATCCCCTAATATCGTGTAAAGCGTGACTTCTTCTAAAAGTAAAGTACGTCGAACAAAAACATCGCTCACGGACTGAACAATCTCTGCTGCCCACGCTACGAGTGGCGGCTCGATCAGCTGGAGCAGCTCGATCAACAACTTGGAGCAGCTCGAATAGCTGGAATAGCTCGATCAGCTCGATCAATAGGTGGAGCAGCTCGAGCTGCTCCATCAACTACCGAAGAAGTAGCTCGAATAGGTGGAATAGCTCGATCAGCTCGATCAACTTTGGAGCAGCTCGAACAGGTGGAATAGCTCGATCAGCTCGATCAACTTTGGAGCAGCTCGAACAGGTGGAATAGCTCGAT
>JAAUXU010145364.1_pt1 | contig 28313 bp, 23 predicted proteins | sample 7278151 | NCBI WGS metagenome assembly JAAUXU01 (sample SAMN14350113, study PRJNA611818) | marine sediment metagenome | isolation source: surface marine sediment (1.8m) | place: French Polynesia: Moorea | collected 2018-08
CAAAAGGTCAGCTGTTGTGGTGGCTCCCTTTTCATAGATAACTTTAGGCTGCAGTGCGACTGAGCAGCTGAGTCTGCCTGCATGTGTGACTGCAGCCTTAAGTCATCTGTGAAAGAGAGGACCACCACGACAGCTGACTTTTCACCTCAAAATCCTCAGAGCGAGCCAGGGTCATGTTCACCTTCTCCCTCCTTTATTTTCTTTGGCGTATAAAGGAAGCATGTTCTTCTTCTCTCTTTTCTCTGCTCTAATCTCTGGACCCTGATTAGACCCATTTCATTTTGTTTTTACTTTTGAAACTGGCTGATCCAGACACTCTTCACTCCTTCTCCAGCTTAGTGATAGCAGCGGGCCATTAGTCTATGGATCAAGCCATATATTGGCTTCCTGGGTAGCCTGGCTTGGTGTCCACCCCTACTGACCTTCTTCTCTCCCCTCCTCTTGCCATAGATAGCTACTGACAAAAATTGGTCCTGCACAGCTTTTCCCAAGAGGCTTACCTATACGTATTGCATGACCATCTATGGTCTGTGTAATGTAATAAACAGAACTTTGGACCTTGATTTCGGCCTCAAAATGGCCTCAGACCTAAGGTGTGATGTGATGGCGACCCAGCTTGTGAGATGTAGCATCTGCTGATCAAGTTGGATGATGACTGGTGCGGGGCACCCATAGCCTGACACACACACACCCATAGCCTAACACACACAGGCTGCTACTAAGTTCACTGGTGATTTTTTAGTTCAATTTTTTTGCATGATGCATGACAGCTACTGCATTTAAATCTGGTGCCATAAACCATGTGCTGTTGGAGTTTGGAGACAACAAAACTTGCCAACAGTAAACAAAACATGACAGACTACAAAAGACTCAGGACCCTGGTGATCAAGCTTCACAATGAGGGCAAGAGCAACAAGGACATCAAGGATGCCATGAAGCCCTTTTCTGTGTCCAAAACCTTTGTGATAGACACCCTTACGAGGTACAAGATCAGGATGGCTGAAGACAGGCCTCATTCAGGTCATCCAAGGACTAAATGCACACCAGAGGTGATCAAAAGAGTCCAGGAGAAGGTCAGAAGAAATCCTTGCTGGAGGCAAGCCAAACTGGCTCTGGAGCACAACATGAGTCATGCCAGCATGCAGAAACTGCTGAAAGAGGACCTCCATGTGTGCAGTTATCATCTGAGAAGAGCCCAGGTACTTTCTGATGCTACAAAAAAGAGAAGGACTGACCAAGCAAAGGAAATTCTTAACCGGATGAAAACTGGCACACTCATCAATCCAGTCTGGTCAGACGAAAAACATTTCACAGTACAAGCAGTTTTTAGCAGATAAAATGACAGGGTTCTGTCCTCTGACATGTCCTCATTGCCCATGGAGCAAAAGTCTGCCCTCAGGTGCCAAAAGCCAGCCTCTATTATGGTTTTGGCGGCCGTGAGCATGGAGGCCAAGTCCCCACTGTTTTTTGTTGAACCAGGGGTAAAAATCAACAGCCAATACTACATGGACAGGATCCTGAAGGACACACTTCTTCCTTGGGCTGATTCTCTGTATGGAAAGGATGGGGCACTATCCCATACCAGCAGGCTTACCCAAGCCTTCCTGAAAGAGGCCAATCCAATTTCTTGGAGAAAAAGTTCTGGCCTTCCTCTAGGCCAGATGTTAATCCTCTACTAGACTTCTGTCTTTGGTCAGTTCTCGAGGAGAAGGCCTGCAAAACAACATATAAAAATTTGGATGCCCTCAAGAAAGGCCTTGAGGCTGCCAGGGCTGAGATGTCTATGGAGACCATGAGTGCTGCAATGGACAGTGTTCAGAAGAGGCTCAGAAAAGTTATTCTAGTCAAAGGTGGCCATATTGAGTGAAACTCACACATGTGTTAGTGTGTATAATAAACATTATACACACCAAATTTCATGGCAATATTGCTACTAGTTCAGAAGTTATTGGCTGTTTTGTATGCTGGCAAACTTAGTAACAACCCTGTACATATACAAATAGATAGATATGCTGCTGACAGGGAGGAGACCAGATGATCGGAGGTCGATTATACTCTACATTAGCCATGGACTGTTAACTTATATTCCAAAATTCTGAATAAATCATAAAAAACCGTTTCGTTTTTACCCTGTCCACTTTGCTGTTATTTCCCACAATGATTTTCAGCTTTCTGATTTTGTCCTTGGAAGTAGTTCTTAGTTTGTTTATCGATTATTTCCAGGATGAAAAATTATACTGGTACTATCGAATAGAAAATGACCTGTTTGGGGCCTTCATCGATTCCTTCGGTCTGTCATTTTCGCGAATCTGCCATGTTTCTGTGAAGAAATATTACTGCAGAAAAACATTGCCGGTCTTCAAGCTGGTCCTGTTTATCAAAAAACTTGTTTTTTTTGCCAAAATTCTGACTCCCATCATGAAATTCTAGCTGACTTCATGCTTTCCTTGATTGGGTAAGCTGGTTGAACTACACTAAAAGAGGGCAAATCTCCACGGCAGATTAGGATGCTGGGAACCGGGAAATTTAAAATGGCAAACAAACGGTCCCGGTAGGGAAGGATCAACTCGGTCACAGCCATTTATGTGGGGTTGATTTCACTCATGGGGAAAGAACCGTTTTTTAATTTCGAAGTTACTTAAACCTCAGTAAACTAGGCTAAACTTAGGTTTACATAAGTTTATCGCACTTTTCTTGCTGAAAGACTAGATCTAGCAGATTGGAGAATGGAAAACGGATAGGTACAAATGCCTCTAGGTAACAAAGATTGTCATTGGTTAGAAAACCGCACGTGTGAATGCAGCCTCAGAGATGCCGTCTACTTTTTCACCCCTTTCGTATTGCCTAGGAGGTTCTGTGATTTTAGGTAAAAAATACCTCTACCCATAAGTATTACGGATCGTCATGGTTAGAAAAAACGCACGTGTGAATGTAGCCTTACTGCATTTTCCGCCGTATAAGACGCACTCCCGGATAAGACGTGCACTGATTTTAGGCAATACTTTTTGGCCGAAAAAGTTAATGCAGTCCAGTGCACTGCACCTAGCGCCGCCGTATAAGACCAGGCAGTTTTCAGCTACTTTTTGGCGGAGAAAGGGGCGTCTTAGGCGGCGGAAAATGCGGTAACTTTCCGCATGAACTTTCGAAACACTGTGTGGATCCGGAAGAAAGGCCTGCCAAACTTTGATCTGGACTTTATGAACATTTTTGCTGCAGCGGCAGAAAATTGAGAAGAAATTGTATAGAGCAAGGACAACTTGGATGCGAGACGAACGAGTGGTAGGACTACATTTTGGATGCCAGAGAGGAGTCCTATGTGAGGTTGGATGGCGATACAGTGGGATCGTAGGTAGGACTGGGGTTGACCGGGTCTCCGGGCTCCCCCTGCCCTTTCGCGTCCCTCAAAGTGCGGCCAAACTTGTAGCAGTCTCTGACCTTCTTGGTCTCGTCGTCAAGCTCCATCGCCATCGTGAAGCGAGAAGATAAAATAAACTCAGCTTTAGATAAGTCGTGTGGGGTAGACAGACACGAACACCGACTACTTTTCTTCGGCGGCATATCTTATATCGCAAATGCCAGGCAGGAATTGTGGTCTCAACAAAACCTAAAAGTCGAGAAAGTGACAAGCTGCTGTAGTGTCGACATTATGTGTGAGAGTGAATAGAAATGGGACCTTTTCTTCAACTTTTTTTTGGCTGCAGACATACTAATATCGAATCAAAATCGGTCTTTTCCTTATTAAATTCCGCACTTTATTAAATTGCTTCCGCCAGCTTAAATCTCGCTGGGCGTTGTCATTCTTCATTCTCCTGATGTTTGATGACGCCACTTTTTACTCACAAGTGGTTAGCATTGTCAAGCTTGGACTAATTACGGGCTGACACTTTGAACACTCAGGGCGTTAATTAAGGACCATTTGTGCATGAACCGTTGAATATGTGCAGATCAGGGAAAAAATAAGTGCACGTAGAACGCATTCCCTTCAAAAGCTTTCATCTGACATCCAAAGAGCTGTTAAGGAGAAGCTAAACAAAAGCAGCTCAAGAACACCATTGCACACTTCTAGGGGTTGAGGCGAGCCAAGTGGTTACGGTCCCGAGCTGGTCCTAGCCTAGTCGAGCCAAGTCTCGAACTAGGGGCCCGTGCCAGCTTTCGGTGATTACTTGAATTGACAAGTTTAAACAAATTTGTACAAAATCTTACTGACGTTCAGTGCAATTTTGGACTGTTGTCTATCTTTCCTTACATCTACGAATTCTATCTATTCTCTGTGTTCAACATCTTCGTATCGTCACATTTGTTGAGCCAAAGCTCTGGTTCCAGACCAGCCAAAACACAGGTGAGCTCGGCTTGGCTCGTACCCCAAGTTAGCGGGCCCAGCACAACTCCCGTCGACCTTTGCTCACCTTCAAGTAAACCTGGAAGGCAACCTAATCCCCCCCTTTGGATGTGGTATGCAAAAATCTTGTCCTTTCGCGCTGAATCAGGGCCCCGGATTTTGGCAAATCACTTTTCTTCGAAACCCGAGCAAGACTTTGACATTTAACAGTGTAAATAACTATGCATGATACTGACTGTATCGTACGGTTGACGTGACTTGAATCGGGTCTTGAGAAAAAATCACTGTATATAAGGCCCTGTGAGCCCCTCTAAGCATTTTGCCACTGTGTTGTTCGTGTAGTGATTTTTACCTTTTTTTCAGTGTGAGAGTTGGGGCATAGTGAGCATGACTCTGTGAGTGGGGAACAATTTGTCTGATGTTGAGCTTTAATTTGAGCCATTCCACATTGATCTGTCCCCAAAAATGCAGAACCTGCTAGTTAATTAATGTATAGCACCCTTTTTGAAAGACCCTGTAGAAAGTTACTTTTCGCAACGGAAACTTCTGGTCCCGATTTTTCGCTCCATTAAATTCATCGGATGATGTAGCAGTCATTGCTCATTAGGCTAGACCGACAAACAAAACTTGGAGGTAGACTTCATGCATCTTAGGTATGTTATCTACTTCTAAATTAAGAAGACGCAGTCAAACAATTTTCAAAAAAAACCCACCCACCAATTTTTTGACCCCCCTCTATCCCACTAATGCCACATGAAGCTCTTGGACTAACAAAGCGTACGTCACAAATACCAAGTCTACTAGGCCTGATTGGTGTAAATGTTGGGCTTTTGCCTGCCTCGAGACCAAATCAGGCTCGAGCTGAAGGTTGGCCCGTCGATCGATTTTACCTTCTGGCTCGTCTGGTACAGTCCTGAAGTGGATTTGCACCAGCTCGTCCCAAAGCAGAAGAAAGCAAAGTAACCTATTGCGACAGTCCCAATAGCTGGGAAACATGCAAATTGCACAGACACGGAGACGAATCAGTGAAATCACAAAGGAGGTCGACACATGTCAGACGCGCACTCGTGAACATTTATTGAAACTCCTATGGTCGTACATAGTTCCTATTGGACGAACTTTCTTAAAGTATGAAGCTCTGGCTCATGTGCACGATGTTATAGCACACGAGCTTCTCAGAGTTGTGTTGGTCCAAGTGCTGAGCTTCAAGGGCTCGTGAGCTTTAGGCCTTATTGCTGCTACTGAAAAGCCTCAAGAGCTTTCTTTGGGAATTTTTAATAGACGTCCTAAAATCTGACTGAAGAAGTGCCCGAGAGCAAGAAGTTAGGGCTAAAACAATGTACATGATACTTTACTAAGATGAAATTTTGTATTAGAATATTTAATTGATAGTACTTGACGCATAAGAAGCGCACGATGGTCGTCGTCGATCAAAGTCGTGACTATCGCAACAACGCAATTTTGAAAGATTCGGCTCTTTGGGAAAAAAGCTCAGGTCCTCTATGCTTGCGCCACCGAGAAATTGCAAAAAGGACGGAAGAAAAGGAATGCAAATGAAGCTAACAAGTGTATAGATCAAAGTAACAATAACAGTAGTTTGAAGAAGGACTCTAGGGTTGGATCCCTTAAGAAGCGGCTCCTGGAATCCATTCTCTTTTCCACCAAAATTGTACGAACAGGACCTTCATTTTCCAGTCTGTGTTCACGGCTCGGTTCATCACTACTGCAGAGTCGATCTGAGCGGCGGGCAAAAAGCGGTCGAACCATATGAGAATCCAACACTTCTTGTCGCCCTGGCAGTAGTTGCGCTGCCGGAATGGAATGTGTTTTTACTCGCAACCGAATCATAGACAACTCAAAGGCCATTGCAACTCTGCCTGGGCTGCCTGTCAGCTACCAGGGTCTTCTCGCAGGCCTGGCAAGACAATCCTTACTGAAGTGGTCCCCATTTACACCGACACCCATGGGACCAGGAGAAATTGTGGCTGTATCTAGGGAATGATGAGTGGCACCGCTGAATGCCTAAGTGGTCTGGTCTTTTTTTTGAGAGTGCAGGATGTTTTTAAGCACTTAGGTGATCATTGAATACTATATAAATCAAGGAGAAATAGTTAGGTTCGGCAAAATTTAGGCCGAAAACTGCAGAATTGTAGGTGAAACCAGGAAAAATGTCGGCATATCCATGTGTCCAACCATACAACAGTACGTTGGACTGCAGTACTTTGCAGTGGTTGGGGGATACGACGGGCTTGAGATTGGGTCAAGTCGACTCAGATTACCTGATGGGACACCAGGCCAATTTAGCTCACGTTTTAGGTCAAAATATTGAAAAGTTGGGGAGCACCAACGAGCTCAAGTAGACCTTGACCAAGAGAAGAACTCTGGCAACATTTGCTAGACGGCGCAACGGATTTGACTAACACCTTTAAAGCAAATTTTGCATCAATATGACCTCCATTAACTCTTCAGTCGGGTTTTCTACTCAAGGCTCATCTTAAGTCGAGCTGGCTCGAGTCGTATTCGAGCCGAAACTAGCATACATCACTAGCACTAGCAATCAATATTCCACACCACGCGCCTGAAGTTGGCACTATAGTCATGCCTGTTCAGTATATCGGCCCCTGAATGAACCTGACCGACCGTTTGACGAGGTGTCCTGCTAGTGCTCGTCGTCGAGGATAAACTCACTGTCTTCTACGGAAAGAATCAATGATTCTTCTTTAATTACAACTGTATCGTCAGTGTCAGGTTACAGATTAACTCATAATGACAGCTCCCTTTGACATCGAGCACCAGCAGCAACCGCTGTCCGAATGAGTCAACATTTGAAAGGCTGCGCACTTATCACATCGATCTTTGGGGCAGCAACAACATCAAGGTCTTTGAAGAGGAAGATCATTATGGCCTTGCCGATAGAGAAACCTTCCGCGAAGCGTTCAGCATTATTCTTGCTCTCCCTTAGACTTGTTTTCAAAACATGTGGTGCATGCATCAACTGACGTAGTTGCCAGAATAGCGAGTGCTAAGTGTGTTGTGACGTTAAAGTTTTACCAACACTTTTTGATCGTCTTGAGCCCCCTTTTTTAAAGAGCTCGTTTTCCTTTCAATGCATTTCAAACACTATGAAACTGAATGACTAAGAAAAGATGTCTCAAGAAGGCAATCGCGATTAATCGAAATACTAAAAAAGCCCAGGTTTACTGACATCAAAGTGTCTTGTCAGTTAATTGCTCGCAAAAGCCGCAGAATATCTCATTCCCACGGACTTTGCATACACAGCATATGTAGCCCTGGCTAACATTCTCGGTCAGGTGGAAATTCCCATGCTTCACCAAGTGGCAAACGCAATTGGGAGAGATCGCATGAGTCAACAGTGCAAGCTTGACATTATCAGCTTTCAGCTGCAACATCCATGCACGAGAGACATTGCAGCGCACGCAAACTTTAGTTTGGGACAGGCATGTGGTCAAAGCGTCCTCCATGTAAAGACAGTAAAGTAGAAAGGTACGGTCGATTGATCGAGGCCGCAGCTTCTGAAGTAACTAACGTGAACTCCTGTTATCAACCAATTAAAAACATACCTTATGTTCTGTTCCCCATCTGATGGTTGCACAAATGAAGTATCAAGCTCCTTCAAGAGACAACCGTCCATTGTCATGCACTTTCTTTAAAAGAAAGACAGGGTGGATTTTAAACATTGGTAAATGCGATCTACGGTACAGAATAAGTAGAGACCGATTTTCTACATTATTTAAAAGCTGACAAGAGTTATTCCAAACACTTTGAGCCATGCAAAGTTGCTCACCATTCAAAATATTTTCCGTCATGCGCAGCACAGTTACTTGTGAAAGATCAGTGGCTACTACTAAAATACGCTTCCACTCATGTCTTACTTGCCTCTGAGAGAGAACTGAGCACTTACTTTTGTCTTGACTGGTTCTTCAGAAATGATATCTTAGAAAGTGAAGCATATATCGGGTGCTATCATTCAAGGAGGAGCGTAGCTTAGTGACAAAGAGCTTCAGAAAAGCAGCTCTCAACCTCCACAGACGTTGGAGACAATCTTAATAGAGCTTGATAAACCTTCTCCAGACACGTACTCGTGGGTGTCCTGTGGCCTCCAAAGTAGCAAAAATTCCTTGTTCAGACATTTAAAAAGTCATCACAGTTTGATTCACATTTGGGAAGGCTACTTTTCTCATGTCCATTTCAAGAAGGAAGGAATCCCAGGAATCCATCCACGTTTCCTTTTTTGTACGGCTCTCCCTCACACTTTGGCCAACACCTGTGTCTCTGGTATTGTCTTAGAAGAGGCTCACGCACACGTCTCCTGCCACGTCCTCGAGCTCTCGCACTTGTGTGGAGGCAAGTTGAGTGTTCTTTAATTGTCTAACTAACACCTTCATTCTCATCTAAGATTTTGTATACCTACATTGACCAAGAGCATCAAATCCTTGAACAGCTGAGATTCGTCAGCTGTTGGTAGTGGACGAAACCAGGTGTAATTCGATGACTTTGATCAGGAACCTGAGACGTGAGACTGTCTTATAGGCTCACATATCTTGACCCCTAAACATCTGTCTTGACCATCGCTGGCACCGAGCTTGTACCACAGTGATACTTTTAGGCTTTGCTTGAAGTTGCAGCCATGCAGTTTTGGCTCCCTCCCCTTGATTCCACTCGAGCTCGACTTCGTCCAAAACATGGACGATCCTAAATGTCTCCCGTCTCCTTGAGGCAATCCAAGATCCTCTAGACATGCATCTTGTTGACATTGATCTGCTCGGGAAGCTTGACAATGTCTGGGTTGCTCACGCCAGCATCACTACTTGAAAAACCCACCACCAACAGCTGGCAATGAGGGTACAAAGCAACAAAAGACGGCCTTGACCGGGAAAAATATCCTTTGCGGTCCTGAGTCACTCTAGAAATACACAGACCTTCCAGGGGATATGGTGCACAATCGCACCAGTCCAATATGGCCCAGATGTGACGCCATAACTACCACCTAGTATTCTCCCCCAAATACAAACAGCCTCAGTATTTAAAAGAAAACTTTTATTCTGCCCCTAGAGTTGCTACGACAGTAGTTGTGGGTGCTCAATGGCGCCGTTGTGAAAATACGTTTTAGCTTTCATATCTTTCAAATGATCCCGAAGTCATTCATATCATAGCTTTCAAACGATGCCAAAATTAGGTCCCTACGTGCCCTTCGGCATGAGTTACAATAACATTTAAAATCTGCCGGTGTCATATCCACTAGGCTGGTTCGAAATGGTACTTTTTCTGGAAATTCATATTTTTCCATCCTTGGTTTTTGGCATAGGGTTGCCATTTGGCAAAGTTTTGGCATAGGGTAGGCATTTGGCGAAGTTTTGGCATAGGGTAGGCATTTGGCAAAGTTTTTTCCCAAAAGATCATTTACTATTTGCACTTTTAATTTGAAGTTTGCTACAGTAGCACAGTACATTGAGCTGTCTGAATTTGTAACTCTAAAAATGTTTTGTTGTAAAAGTGTCTCTGATTGATCTGACATTTTAGGAGGTCACAATGGGGAATGTCTAAAACAAGAAAATAAATTCAGCTCAATCGGAGACACTTTTACACCATAACATTTTTGGAGCTTGCTATGTACTGCCTATACATAAGTAGTAAAACTTCAAACTAAAAGTGCAGATAGTAAATCTTTTTTTTTAAAAAAAAGAGACTTGTACCAACTACACCAGTGTCTAGTGCCAATTTTCCACCATGAAAGTCCGAAGTTGAAATTTGCGAACTAGCCTAATACCTACGCAAATGGATGGTAGAGACCTCCTGTTGTATCATCGACTGTCTTTTAAATGGCAAAGGGAAGAAATACAAATTTAAGCAAAAACATTAAAAGAATTATGATCACTTAACTAGCAGTCAAAGCTTCGGGACTATTTCTTTTCATCGATTGGTCAAAAGGACGCACACGAGCTTAAGCCAACCAGCCATGTTCGGCGCAGTTTGGCTCAAAAAGACCATCACGGCATCCTCCTAGAAGTGGGGTCGCTAGTCACTGACAGTAACGCATCACGTCTGAGCATTATATAAAGCGACCTCAATACTCATGGAATGCTCAATATTTTCTCCTCAACAAGGAGAAGGCCCTCACTGAGGCACTTTGATGTGTGCAGTAAAGTCATTCACAGCTTTACTACATCGATGATTGACTTTGCCACTCCTTTTGAACCACTTGACAACAGTTCTGCCCACGAGGCCAAAAAGCCAGCAGAGGCGATACTTTGCGACGGCGAGAATGGGCCATGGGGAACACGCCATGCCCCAAGTGGTCATGGCAAAGGCCGTCATGGCGAATCCTCGAGCCCTCACCCATTTTCATAGATAACTTATGTAAGGTTACGTTCTGTAGCATGACAGAAGGTTACGTTCTGTAGCATGACAAAAGGTTACTTCAGTAGCATGACAAAAGGTTACTTCAGTAGCATGACAAAAGGTTACTTCAGTAGCATGACAGAAGGTTACGTTCTGTAGAACCTGATCCAACCTAACTTAACTGAACCGAAGTTAATGGCTAGTATAGGTCTGGTTTGGCTGTGAACTTGTCTCAGAGCAGTGTCACAGACAGTGTCACAGACAGCACGACAGACGGATAATCGCAAGCAATTCATATGTGAAACTTCACAAAAATATAGATCAAAAAATTAAACAACGGATGTCTAGTCAATTGTATTGACGTACGTTCACTTCCATCAGTCACATCGTGCATTGACTGGAGCCTTCATCATTTTTCGAATTGACTGATTTCGAATCTGGTCTTTAACATTAGCAGTAATGAGACCAAGTTAATGGTTTCCGAAGTCATTTCCAATGATCATTATATTGAAGAGTCACTCGGTGTTGAATCGAGTTGGACTTGATCGCGCAAGGGTCGATTTGATTTCCCTAGGCGAAGCTGAGGGCAATGAAAATGTCCGAGGCCTCTCAAGCCCAGTAAGAGCCAATTTAGCCACTTTACAAGGAGGAAGTTTAAAGTTTGACGCAAGGCTTCTGCCAAAACTACCATTTTGAATACTTAAAAAAATCTTTGTCCTCTTAATAGAAAAGTTGTAGTGCAGCCCGTGCATGATGTCACTGGGGTACACTGAGCAGGTGGACTGGCTGACCTGTCTTGACTGGGCTCACTCGTACACTCACTGTCACTTTGCATCCCATTTTTTGTACTCCTATGGTCACTCTCACTCTACGTCCCGCTCTTTTGCTCACTCTCTGCCCGTGTGGTATAAAGTGGTAGCAGATAACCTGCATGAGAATAAATAGACAGGGCAGTATTGGCAAAACCCCTGCGTCAAGTTGATGGAAGGTTGATGAAGCTAATTCAATTGCTCTCCCAATGTGTGATTCTGGCTGGTACTCAGTCTGAGTAAATGTGAGGCTGTGGTCACTCCAAACACTTTGCAACCTCTAGCGGCATTCATAGTGACAGTCCAACACTTGGTCAAATCATCAATTTAGTAATATAGGAAAGTTCTAAACAGAAGTTTGAAGGGTTGGTCAACAATTTAAACGTTTCTCCAGCTACACCTGAACATTTGTTTGTCTCATTTATAGCTGCATTTGCATCTGAGAACAAGTCTTTTCGCAAGAGGTCACACCTTCTTCTTGGAACACTAAAACTTCAAGACTCTCAAGGGAAAATTTAACCTTCTTCAAGCTGTCCTCAAGATTTGAAACTTCAACATTACCTCAGCTGGGATAAGACAGGCATAGGTAGCAAGAGTCTTATGCTTCTCTTCAGCAGGTAGACTCTTTTTCGAGGCCAATGGCATCTCACATAGCATAAGTTGACAACACAGCAAACTTTACTTCTACTGAGTTGTCACACTTGGTTTTGTGTTGCTTTTTATTTGAACTGAGCTCAGTAGTCCGATAAAATCGTCAGACTTTGCTTCAACAACTCTACGAAATACTTCAATAATCTGGGTGCAACGTCCTACAAGGAAGTGATGCCCCTCTGGTTGCACAGGGGGAGCTTGGTCAAACTCGGGTGCTGTTGACGACCAACTGGGCCTTCACGCCAATCTTCTTTGGGGCAAAGAAGCTCTGAGTGGTGACAGCTTGCAGACGTTCAGTGACCTGTAGATGCCGCAAATTAACAGTTGTGGGTGATTCTTTTTAGGCTGCACTCGACGTCGGCACTCTGTCGAGCCTGGTGGCGGTCACCAGGAAGGAGATTTACTCTGTCAACACCGTGGCGGGATGGCTCTTCATGCCGTATCTGGCATGGCGCGTGCTGACCTCTTTCATTTCCAGCTACGTCTGGAAGTACACGGACAGACAAAACATTGAATGAACACAGCTTCATCCTTTAAAGATCCTTTCGATTTTTGGTACAAAACAGCCTGTAATGTAAACTTTCAATGGGGACCGTTTACGTGAACGCATCAAACAAGCCGTCTTCGAGAGTACCGGAGATATCAGCTATACGTCCACGACAATGTTGGTGGCAACGCCCTTGACCTTTATGAACAAATTCTGTCCCTCCGTCAGCTTCGCCGTGGTGGACTTCTTGGTCCTCCTCCAACACCCTAGTCATGTGTGACATGAGCTCGGGTGTTGAGAAATTTTCTCCAGCTGCTCGTCCAAGGCCACCGATAGTCTCATCACAGCCGGCATATCAAACACCGGGGATGTCCTCAAAGCGTCCCAGTCGCGCCGGATCTCATCTGCATTGCAGGCATTGTCGCTATAGGAGGTTTTGAAGACACTTCCTTTCAACTTTCAATCCTTTTTCAACTGGTCATCTTTCGACTGTCACTGAAACTGTAAAGCTATATTCTTACCGTGCAAAATGAATAAAATGATTGGCGAGGCCACGACCGTGATGAGGTGGTGCCACCAACGACTCCCCGATGTTTTCGCCACTACAGGAAAGCAGAAAATAACATAATTGTACATACAATAACATTTTTAGGGAATTTCATAGTAGTGACATCAATTTTGGGGGCTCAATTTTTTCCTTTCACCCCCCTCCTCCTGACGGGGGCTGAAAGAGAAAGCGTAGCCTCGAGGTCTGTCTGCGGCCGGGCCTGTCCGGGGAATGACTGGGTCTCGAACGGGACACCAAATATGGAAACGAGATAAAGGTACATGGCTGCTTACTCTTGTTGCCGTTCTTCGCCACTAGAGTCGTGTTGAACGCGACCGTCTTTCGATTGGACACGACCTTCATGGCACGGTGGCAATAGCAAAAGGCTGGCAAACCGGTTTTGCCTGCGTCTTTCCTTTATGAGCAGTTGTCACGCTATGGCCAGAAAATATCAACTTTGCAAACAATTTGCAAACACTTTCAAAACTACTGCAACTTGGCAATCCTGGAAAGGAGATGGTGTGAGGGAAGTGAGGAGCAACCACTGACCTTAATACAGGGTCGGACAGCTAAGCGTTTACATGTGCTTTGGCGGGAAATTCAAATTGACAGTGCCAGACGGCTTTGAACATCAATGAATTCAGATCTTTCACTTTAGCAGACTCGCCAGCAGCCCATCTGTGATGAGTGAAGAGTTGCCAGGGGGCACTCCACGCAAGACGTGGAGTGCCCCTTGGCCACTCTTCACAGGAGGCAGGGGAGGGAAGAAGGGGAAAAGAGGCTGGCAGCTGTGACAGCTCAGAGCACGACAGCAACCGAAAAGAAACAACAAAACCAGGTGCAAAGCACATTTGCTCAATTTTAGTTTGTCCTCAAAGTGGCCGCCAATTTGCCTCCAACATTGCCTCCAGCCTTGGCTGGAAGGCCTGACAACTGGAAACAATGAAGTCAGTGCTCATGGCAGCCCACTCATGCTCTACAGTCTCCTTGAGAGATTCCACATTGGGCTGGAGAATGGAGCAGGTCTTCCTCTCCATTTCACCCCATACTGCGAAGTCCAGTGGTGAGAGATCCAGTGAAGATATGGGCCACATTCCCCATGGCCAGAAGTCCACAAAATGCTGCTTGCACCAATGCTGGACCAACTTACTTTTGTGCGCAGGTGCTGAATCTTGTTGCCACGCATACCTACCGCTTGGGTACATGGCATCCAACCAAGGCTTTACCACTGTCTGCAGGACATTGACATAGACCTTTCTGTTGATTTTGAGGCCCTGGGGGAACCAGTAAGGAGGCATCTTTTTCCCATCACTTGTGACTACACTTAACATCATTGCTGATGCAGGATGCTTCTGAGACATAACTGGTGGCACGTCATTGCTGCAGCAGACCAGGTACCAGTCATTTTGTGAATTGTGGGCCTGCTCAACAGTCCAGAGCTTCTTGTCACTGAAAATCTGGACTGTTGAGGGGTTGTCTCGCACCCACACAAGAAGCTTCCTCCCCTTCTCCACTCAGAGCTCCTTGCTCCTGTTGGACAGGAACTGACGACAGCGATGATGGTAGGAGACCAGGCCAAGTTCCTTCGTGGTCCTCCATATGGTGGCAGTGCTGGTCCCAGTTGCTTGAGCCAACCTACGGATGCTGGTGGTGGGGTCAGCCTCAACTGCAGCAGCCACAGTCAGGAGAAACTCCTCAGTCCTCTTGAGGTTATGCCCTCCAGAGCCAAGCTTGCATGCAAGAGACTGATTATTGCTTTTCAGCCTCTTGACTTTTGCCACCAGGGCCCGGGAGCAACTCTCAGGGTGAGTAATTTCTTGAGTGGATATGTTGGCATCAATAAGTGCAGAAATCCTGTGTCATTTGGCTTCCATGATGTGAGTGTACAAAGTGGTGAGGTTGGTCCCTCCTTTTATACTGCCATTTTGCTCATGAGCTGTTGACTCCTTGTACTCTTGCCCCCGGTTGAAATACACAAGGGTGTACCTGAGTTCCATTTACTCGCATGTGTCATTCAGTCACTTGACAATCACATGATTTTGTGCTCGTTCAATCATCAGCTGTTGTGACAAGGCAACTGCCTAGCTGCAGCTGGTGTACATAAGACCCCCTCTGAATTCATTGACATTCAAAGCCGTCTGGCACCGTCAATTTGAATTTCCCGCCAAAGCACATGTAAACGCTTTGCTGTCCGACCCTGTACAGAACATCAGTCGAGGTTTCGAGACTCAGGCCCTAATGTTGAGCGGCAAACCGCGTCATGAATACGCGCGGCAGATAAGTGGATGGCTCTCAAATTGTACTGACGGACTTTGCACGCACTCGTCTTACCCTTCAGAAATCCAAAGTTACTGGATTTAAGCTGGGAAGTGATACCACCTAGAAGCTTTGACACTGACGACGGAAACGAGTTGTTTTTCTTGTCTCCACCGCTCCTCACTCGCCACTCCTGTTTGAGTGGGCAGATCTGAAGTGTCAAGGCAGGTGACTCTTCATTAGACACCTGACCCTGATGCACGCGCGCGCCATCCATGGATTGCTCGACGATACTTGGATATGACAGAAGTTGTGAGTCCCAGGCTTGATGCTGAGTCATTGGGGTTCTCATGTCGCGTGCATAGTTTTGCAGCGAGTTCTTGGATGAGTTCCTTGGTGTCCAGTGGGAGTTAAGACTGGTTTGAGTCTGTAGGACGGCTCACATCTCTACATGACACGTGATTAAACGTTAAACTGGCAATTGCAGTTAAAATTACGCTCGTCAATCTTAGCAAGGGAGGAGAAACATCATGTTATGCATTGTCACCTTTTGTGTTGACAAAAGATTGTTTATGTTGAGTTATTCTATAATATGGAATGGTAAAAAAGTCAATTACACACACTTGTATCAGCTCCACCGGTGTTTCTAGAGATCATTTTCATTTGAGAGATCTAACATAAAAGATAAGCAACTAAAAATCACATTTAGGTGTTAGCAGGAGTAATAGAACAGCGATGCGGCGGCGGCTTCGTTCCAACTGGTCTCTTCCAACTTGTCCCTGTCCTTCAGCTGGTCCTTGGTGGCGGCTTCCCTCCTCTGGTCCCTTAGCCTCCAGTGCAGCTGCCTGTACAAATTTGCATCGTTGATTTTGCCAAAGTGTCATGTTCGCAAACGCATTTAGGTAAAGTTTTACTTCCTTCACCTCAAGGCTAAGCCCTTGATAGAGTGGGCCACCGCGAAGTTGTTCTTGTTGAGGCTGCAGAGGACCGAATGTTCCGCCCGGAAGAGGTTGTCGTTACCCAGATGCTTGATGCCGCATGCGCGCGCGCATAGACCCGACACGAAGACATCCTCCAACGGCAACAGCGGCGTCAACAGCGCCTCCCGGTACAAGCAGGTGGCCTGGGAGGGTCTGAATACGTAGCTGTGGAATGAGGCAATCGGAACAGGTTCGTGTAAACATGTCATCAATGTACTCGAACAGTGAGAAAATGCGCTAACCTGGCACCACCAGAGAGATAGGGTGGATACAACTCCTCTGGGTACAGCCAGTTGGGCATGACCCACTTCTTGTTTTCGGAAAACAGGGAACTCCACCTTATTGGCTGTGACTGGGATATATTTTTGAATTAAGCACGTGCGGTAGTGGCGAGATTTTGTCTACCCTTACGAGTGGATAAGATCGGCCCATCATCAAGAGGGAAAGATTTCTGGCATTTGTGCCTCGCTCGATCATAGCCAGATAACGCAGGAGGACAGGGATGTTCACGTAGCAGTCGTCGTCAATCTGAGGAAACACATCGATCACGTTGAAGTGCGCGTGCGAGTAATAAGTTCGCACTCACCTTGGAGACGTAAGAGGCTCTAACGTCGTTGTCGACGAGGAATTTTAGTATCATGACAGTTTTGATGGTGAGGTTGAGATAGCTGTCCACGAAGTCGCAAACCAGGAGATCCCCAAATTCGTTAGACTCCTTCTGGACTCTGGACCAGAGATCTGGATCGTCGGGGCGGCCCAAAATGAACACCAAGCTCACGTTCTCGGAAGGGCCTCTGAACAATCCAAATTGGAGTTACCTCCTCCCAAACACACAGCAATTTGAAGAAGCAGACTCACACCACATCGCTGGTCGGCCTCTGTAACGTCAGGTCCTCTTTCTGCGAAGCCAACCAGGTGTCCCTGATGTCCTGCCTCACGGCAAAGTTGACGACCTCCGTGTGCATGAAGAGCAGTAAGCGGAGCTTGGCAGACGAAGCTGGACCGGCGTAGGGCAAAAGAGCTCGCGGCCAGATAACCGTCGTATTCTCTTCTGCAAAGTCAACATAACAACGTGCTAGAAGGATTAATAACTATAAATTGCCTCGCCATAAAGTTGGACTTCATTGGCGAGGATTTTTGTCGTTGAATCGGGACAATTTGATCTGTCCTCGGATTCATTGACAAAACAACTAGCCGAAGAAGACCACGTATGGTGAGACAATTTGTAATTTGACGCGAGATCTTTGCTCTTTTGTTGACTTCATCATGCCAGACAGAACCAGGAAATCAAAACAAAGCAGGAAACTGTGAGAAAGAAACAAAAAATAAAGGAAAACTGTGTATACGCACGCTACCATGTACTGCGTACACTTTTGTGTGTAATAGCAGCTTGGTTGGCGTCTTCCAAAGCTATTTGAATCGTCTTGAGCATGCATAACCTGTCAGCCTATCGACCAAGCGTCAACAATCGTTGTCTAGTTGTCATTGTGCACTCAAAGTGTACAAACAAGAGCAGTAGGGGGGCTGCCTAATTTTAAAGTGACCCAGGACAGCCAAAAGGTGGTGCGGCTGGTCATATAGACTTTCCTGGATACAAACTGGGGCTTCAGTCCCAATCAGCAGACGAGCCACTTTTCATGACGGCCCTTTGTTCCATCAATGTGCTTCAGTGCAGTTGACTCTTGAACCCAGCCAAAGAGGCATTTCAGGTCAATGCTTGTTACTCCATAACTTGCTGCCTCAGTTTCCGAGGTATGGCAGAAACTGTGATCTGCGAAGCTTTCTACCTCCACTAAGTCCAGTTCTGTGGCAATATTCTGCCTAATTCCAGAAATTTTGTGATTTCCTATCATCTGGGAATCATGGCTTGACTTCAAGGGAACATGGGAACAAGGGAAGGGGTCATTGTCCTAGCACGTGCTGGAGACTAGCAAGAGACTTATCCCAGAAGTGCATGACTCTGGACATGAACACAGGTGAGGGTGGTTTTGACTGAATGGGACCAAGAATTGATTCATCTTCTCCCCACGCTGCTATGCTTGGTTGTAAACCACTCAAGCACCTTCGTCTTCAGCCAACAAGCTCCCACACTTCAGGGACTTCAGCTCCAACACCTCAGGCCACCACAGAATGCCAGTGAAATGAAATGCTTCAAGATCCAGTAGGGACTCACTCTTCCAGGGGATTGGGGACCCTGCTGCAGCGTCACTCATGAGTAACGGGACCACAAACGTGAGGCCTTGTAGCCACGATCCTTCTTCAGGTGATGGAAGTATGTTACTTACTGCCTGTATTCAAAAAGCCAGTATTTTATAATACAGGTGTGGCCACTAAATATAATGCACTTTGACTTTCCTGCTCTTTAAAAAAACAAATGACAATTGATGTCTGTTTGCTGTTTCACTGTTGACCTGTGCACCTTTAACCCTTGGAGCCTCACTATGGCCAGTTGGCCACTCTAAGCCCAAAAACTTGTCTTTTGAACGAGGAGAAGCAGAGGTATGTGAATGTCATTCTCTGCAGCTTAGGAAAAACATGGACAGAAATTATGGCTAACTTGAACAGTTCCTGTACCACAGCACACAGGACAACCAAACAAGGAACAGAGAGGGCACTCACCAGGAACAAGACATGAACAGTGATGTCACCAGAGTTTGTGGAGACTGTCAGGAATGGTGTGGACAACAGGGAGGGCAAGGCCATTGTGAAGGGCTTGACAGTGGGAGGGAGTTTGATGGCGACAGAAGATGATGTAGTCGATTGTGAAGGAGGATCTTGGGCTCAATTTGAAAAGAGGACCCAGGCAAGGATATCAACTGTGAGAAAAGGCTCCAGAGGGCTAAGATCCTCATCAACAAGCTCAAGAAGAAGCCCAGGGATGTTGTCATCATCTTATGAGGTGAGAAGATGATGACAACATCCTTCTTCCTTTCGGAGATGGTGAGCAATGAAAGCAGATTCTGCTTGGCCAAGGCCTCTGGAGCTGCCCCTGATCATGTCACCCATGTCAGCGAGGAAAGGCACAGTGCTCACCTCCAGGTCATTGTTATAGTTAAGTTTGCTAGATGCAAGTGCCCCCTGATCTTTTTGGAGGACAAGGAGAGACTAACAGCAACGACATACAGTAATTGCAACGAGCATGACGGCGCCTCCCACACTGTACGTAAGCATGTTAAGGTGGAATTTTGATAAGGAACATGTAGATGTGAGACTGGAACACAATGTTGAGTACACAGGGTCAATGTCAAGGCTGCCCATTTTGGTGCTAGAGTGTTCAAAAGGAAGCCACCTGGAGAGGAGGGCGTGACAAACAGAAAAGAAATTTGGCTTTTTCAGGGAGATTGAAATTTTCATGGGACAATCCCAGCCCCCAGGCCCTTCATTTCCACAGAGATTCACTCTCTGGGCCCTCTGTTGCCATGTGCAAGCATGCAAAAATTCTGTGTCTTGGGTGAGAGGTTGCTATGTGCTGTGAAGCTGCAAAAAGTGAGCAACGGGGTGACACTTTGACATGTAAACAAAACTCGTCAACAACAGTCACAAAATCTCGATCAGTAAAGTAACTCAAGAACACCACCTTTCCTTGGGCCAGGGCAGCGTATGGAAACAACTGGTGGTGGAACCAAGATGGGGCAAGTGTGCATATGGCCAACATTGTGCAGAAGTTCCTCCAGAATAAGATGAGGATTTTTCAAAGAGGGGAAGTCTTGGCCCCCAAACTCACTGAATCTGTTAGGCATATAAAGGGCAGGCTGTCAGGAGTCCGGTACACCAGAAAGGTGCAGGTCAAGTCGACCATCATGGAGGCCCAATCCAACGTGGACAAGACCTTTGTGAAGACCTGCTGCGTGAAGTTTGGGCCCGCGCTGGAGGCCATTGTCACCAATGATGGCGAGTACATTGAGAGGAGGTTGAAGATCTTGTAAATTCTCTAATTGTTAAGTTTTTCCCCCTTTCAGCGACTCCATGCTTCAGAAAAAGCTCTTGATCAACTCAAGTGTATCATTTTATGCCACACCTGTAGTCATCCTTACTAAGTTCGATGTCACCAGAACTTGTCATCTGAGTCGTGATGTTATCACTTCTCTTGCTTGTTGTGATGTCATCACCGTGTTTGCTCGTCGCAAGGTCATCACTTCGCTTGCTCACTGTCACTTGCCCAAGTTGTACAGAAGGGCCCAGGAAATATAACCAGGCCTTCTGGTACACAGTGCCACCCTCTTGAGGAGCTGACTCCTGGAGGGTCTTATAGGCACTCATATGATTCCTGGGCATTTTTGTAACAATACATTCCCCCTAATTTGTTTTGGGTCTGATTGAACAATCTGATGTTTTTTCTGTATTCTAGGCCCCTAATAGGTGGCTGGGAAATCTCTCTCTGTATGAGTTTAAGTGTTTGTAAGTAAAGCACAGCCCTACCACTGTATCAATCTCCACCAAAATGTAGCATGTGACCTGGCGTCAGGAGGAAGGACATAAAGGGGTTCGAGATCAATTGCAAGGCCGCCTCGAGACCAAAGTTGAGGTCAAAAATTATTTATTTCAATGTGGGGGGCAGCATGGCAGCGGCAGCAGAGCCCACAAGTGGGAAATAGAAGAGGGGAGAGGAAGATGGTCATTGTGATGAGTTCTGAATCAGCTAGTCCTACCACTACGGCAATAGTGAATGATGGGGCAAAATGAGAGGACTCACTGGCATGACTACTCACAACTCGCAAGCAGTCTAACTAAGCACTGTAGGTCTGAAGCCATTTCGAGACCAAATTCAAGGTCCAAATTTGCATCTATTACATATTCTGTGTAAGTCATAGGCATCCATGTCAATAGTTATCGCCAAGCCAATTTGGAATAGCTGTGCAGTACCAGCATTTATCAGTAGCTATCTAAGGTGAGAGGAGGAGAGAGAAGAAATCAGTTGGAGTTGGCTGTGAACTGGGCAAAGTCTGCAAGCCCAAGTAGGTCTCGACCTGTGGACTAATGGCCCACTACCATCACCTGTGTGAATGGGAGGGAGGAAAGATGGGTGAAAAGAGGTGCACTGCTCTGGACAGAAAATGTTGACTTCGCTACAAGAAATTCCATAGGAACCACCGGCGAAGTGGGTCGGATCTGCTAGTATACATATATATGTGTATACATGTGCGTGCTATGTCCCTGGGTCTACCTGTGTCTCCCACCTCTGGACCGATTGTCCCTAAATTTGCCATCCCCACATTTACGATTGTCCTCAAGGTTTGCTATCTCTATTCTACACGCACTTTGAAACTTGCTGTTCCACAGGTTTCGATCTTCAAACATGTTCGCGAACGACTCGAGTTTGCAGCTTTTGTGAGGCTCGAAGCATGTTCGACTTCGAAAATTTGCCCATTCCTACCAAACTGGACAGCGCTGGAGACATCATGACCAAGAAGCACAACCAGCCCTGGGAGAGAAGTCAAGAACGCTGGTTGCGCTATGCAATAAGTGGTGCTTCTTTGGTATTCTCACATTTTCGAAGATTTTCTAAACAAAACATCGAGCACCCTAGATTCTTGTTCTTCAGTTCAGGGAATTTTCAGATTCTCAGTCTCTGCAATTCCCCGCCTCTGTAGTCCCGGTCTCTGTAGTCCCATGCCTCTGTAGTCCCCCCACCTCTATAGTGCCTGCCTATGTAGTCCCCCTAGCCTGACAGACAGACAGACAGACAGACAGACACACACACACACACACACACACTATAGATGGCAGCGGGTCCAGCTTTTGAGATGGACCAAGTCAAAAGTACCAGGAAGAGACAGTTTGACTTGGCTTATGCAGGCAGACATACACACAGACTGACAGACTACATAAAGTCCTAACGCTTTGTATATTAGATGTATGCCACTCTTCCACCCAGCAAAGCGGGTAGCTAGTTTAAAGCTAGTGTAGCATATTTCCCGGCAACGTAAAGTGATTCTTCAATACCAAGCCCCAGAAGCAAAAAAACCCAGTGACAGCAAAGCAAAATCTCGCGTCAATGAGTCTGGTGCGCGTGTGAAAGAGTTGAAATGGAGTGAAAAGTTCAACACCAAGCGTGTAGTCCATCACTGATCTACCGATGTGAACACTAAATCACTTTCTGCCACTCTGACCTGGACTCAGGAAAACTGAGCTGAATTGTGGTGGCATCAGCAGTCTGTGACAAAATAACATTTTCCAGATCTCTAGGCTCATATTGAATTTCCCGATTTTTAGGGTTATATTGAATTTCCAGATCTCTAGGCTCATATTGAACGAAAACTATTGGAAGCATTAAATTGGCTGGTTTGCATTGAAAAAGCATTCATGCTCCTCAATCAGCATACTCAGGGATGAGTCTGATGCACAAGTAATCGACTTTGTGCACAAAACCGATTCAAATTCGGTCCCCCTAGCAATGAGGGATACAACTTGTACCTGGTCTGAGGTAGGATGAAACGTTCCTATTGGTATTGGACGTGAAGCCTTGGATGTCACTGACAATGAAGACGCAAGGTGAATAAAGGCACAAGATGCAGACGAGGCACAGGATCTGAGACAGGAAATGATGGTCAGTAGTGTAAAAAAATGATACCCACTTCCTGGCAACCTTCTTGTGCTACACTTGTACTAGTCCTTTTTCTTGCAAAAGTACTTGCACTTACTGAATTCTTGATAGCCACAAATAACAGCTGGAAAAGGTTCCTTCCATAAGGACATGTTGAGTCCACCTTTCCATGTACTATAAGGACTGGCTGCCGCCGAAGTGGAGCAAACATGTCTATGTAGCTTTCCATTTCTTTATGAATCAAGGCATGACTGTGGCGCTATACGTAGGTCAGCAGAAGCAACCGTTAGAAGAACAAATAAAGGATCTATGTAATACAAAGTTTGCATGACTTGAGCTTTCGCTATGCTGGAAAAATGCTTACTGTAACGGAGCGCTTTCGAAGCTTGTGTCGCAGCAACGTAAATATCTTCTTGGACGTCTGAGACAGTTGCATCTTTGTCCCCTGACCTCTGAGCCGATCCGAATACATGAGATCATCTTCAGTAGCTGAGCATCTTCCAGGACAACATCAAAGTTGTCCAAGCTCTCATGAAGTCCCCTCAAACATAGCGGCGTGGGGAATAGCTTCAGCTCATTTTGCTCTTGGAAACTGCTGACTTTCCACTAACTCAAGTTGTGTGGTCACACTCGGAACACACACACACACACACACACACACCCGGCAGAGTCAGAACGGGTCGTGCAAGAAGTCGTACTACGAGAAAAAAAAATTTCTTTGCTTTCTTGAGGCTTTCTCCAGAGATTTGACCTCATTGAAGAGTGTCGGTCCTTTTCAAGGGTTCATTGCAACACCACAATGACCAAGTGTCACCAGGGTGGCAAAGACATTTTGAAGAAACAAACCCGATGTTGAAATCGATCGAAAAAGCACCAATCACTGCTTTGTCGAGCGAGCAAACGTGATAAGCGCTGACCCCGCTGTGCTCCTCGGACGTCACTCAGTCCATGCAAGCTCACTTCTGCAGAGCACAACTACATTTCGCTGTAGACTTTTTCCGGCGCGAGTTTGTCGTTCCCCGGGCTCACATGTCACAAGTCACGAGCGCTCATTTCCACAACTTTTTAACAGACTTGTGGACAGGTGTTTGTCTAAAATCAATGTTCTGCGGAAGACCAGTTTTCAGGCACCCCTCACACTGTGGCAACTCTCACTGAACACGTGCGTTCAGTGAACACACAACTTCTTTTTTCCTGGGCATCTTGCTTTCTTCCTTCTTCCAGACTAGCAATGTTTAAATATTTTGCTAACCATTTCCGAGAACTGCACCAGACGTTCGCACTGTCCTCCACGCTGTAGCACCGTTTTTCTGTATGGACGTATACGTGACTGCTGTGCTTCCACCGTTGATTATTTAAGAATGAGAAAGCGCCACCGACGTCCAACTGGCACAACCAAGAAGTCTCTTCATGCACATGGGCAGCTGCTCACGGGAGAGAGTGAGAGTGAGCTGTGAGGAAAGAACAACGTTCGCGCGTACCCTGAGCGTCCACAGCATCTCTCATTGCACACTGGCTGGCAACAGCTGAAAGAGCCCACAAGACCGAAGACTCTCTCTCTCTCTCTCCGGGCACGAAGGTGCACAGGGCCGGCTGGAGCTGAGATATTAGGTGATTCTTTTTGGAGGCTGCTTATGCCGCCCAATGCGCTTCATAACGGAGATGTTTTTAGCACGGTCAGCGTACATAAGCAGTCCGGGGAAGATTCACCTAGGATGTCAGCTCGAAACTACTCGCCTCGTACGTAGGTGCTAGAGTCTGATTTGGGGAAGCTCGTACTTGTGTTCAGCGGCGGGAGAGTGACTCTGAGGTACTAAGTACGAGAACAGCAACATCCCTAGTCAAGGAGGGAGGTTTTCACCCGAGCAAAAGCAACGGTGCGGCCACTAACACCACCAAAATGATATTCCGAGCTAGTACAGCCCGAACTTCTCGTTGATACGTGCCGGCGGTTGCGCAGGGAGCAGTGACAGTCGACTGCACGGTGCGGGTGCTGAGATGACGTCATGGACAAGTGGGGGAACCAGCGTACTTGAAAGAGAGTGAGAGCATCGCCTTTGAACAGCTTCGTACCGGGGCCGTGGATTTAGGAGCGTATGGACCTCCGTAAATTTGCCTGGTCACAGCTCAGCGGCAGCTGAGAAGAAACCTACTTACTTTTCTCTGGTCTCATCCAGCATGTGCAGCAAAGAATTTGGTCGCAGCCATCATCTGCAAGGTCACTCATGCTCACAACAGTCTCAGGCAGGTGGCTACAGCTGGACTACTAGGGGGGCTGGGAGGAGGGTGAGGAAACATGAACGACCCCGGCGACATTCATGTTGCCTCACCCTTGACATACTCAGGTGCCACGACGATAGCAACTGGCCATGAGTGAGACTGTGCGCTCACATATGACGCTCACATATGATTGGTCACGTATGACGTTCTGCATATTGACGCACTGGGGGTTTTCTACGGTAGCGCCAGAACGAAACAGTGTGTTATCATTTAATGTGCAGCTGTTGCTGCCTGAGCTGTGACCATGCAAATTTACGGTTTCCATACACTGAACAGTGAAAATTTGATGTGGTCAACTACGCTACAGTAAAAATTCTCGATTAATCTGCTGCTCTTGTTTTGCTCCCAAATCCACGTTGTGCAACTAGGGCTGATGTAAATAAGGCATTTTGAAATTATCTAAATGCCAAATAATTTTTTTTACATCTTGTTCAGATTCATTGTTGTCGCCAAGCAGGGGACTCCTCTTGTACAGTACATCGCAATCAACAAAGTGGATACCATGCGACAAGCAGATCTGATGTGTGATCTCCAACAGACGGCCGGCCTTTTTCATGACAGAGGCGCCATCGCTGACAAACTCAACGATATCATGCTTCAGATCAAGTTCAAAAACTGGCCAGACTCTCCTTGATCAAGACTACTGCAGAATCGGCTGGCAAGGTTCTCATGACTCTTTTTATTCCGAGGCCAATCACTTCTGTTCCGGGCAAATGCATGTTCAAGGTCATTTACCGACGATTTTTTAGTGAGGTCCACTCCTCGGAGGAGATGCTGAAGCGGACATTTTGAGACTTCAATTCTTTAAGCTCCATGATGATTTCACTCTTGACAGTCACCATGAATTCTTGCAGCATGGCATGCGTTTTGATCCGACATTTGGGGATTGTGAGACCTTGCGCGTCCCAACCAACTTAGATGGCCTTGCTTCTCTCAAGTGTGTTTGATGGAATCCGGTCAATGACAGCCAATTGAGCATTGCATTTTACCAAGTCTTTATCTTTTGAGCTGACCAGAACGTAATTCCAAATGTCTGATCTTTTTTCCTTAGGTGGAAGCCACTTTGGGGACTGTAAACTTCGAATTTTCACAGATTGAGATGAAACTCACCGTGGACTTGTTTTGTTTTGATTTGATGAGAAAAGCTGGTTGATTGATTTGAAGTACTGCAAGACATTTTCTTCACCGGTAGTGAGGGTAAGAAGGAGAAAAAAACGCTATCCTATCTCGCATCAGGGATAAAAACTGCAAAAGCAGGATCAAAATACTCTTCCACCTCAATTACCCCTGTATGTATGTATGTATGTAACAGGGACCTTGAATGCCGTGACTGATACACGTACACCAGTGGGGAGCAACCACTTGCGCGATTTTTCCCTTTCCCGTCAATTGCCCCTAAATAGCTATTGATGACTATTTAGAATGATTTAGAATCTACAATAAATACTTAGAACATGTACCTAATTGGAATTGTGATATTGCTTAAGTAATTAGATTATTTACATGAGCACTATGTGCAACACCTGCGTGAGGTCACTCTCTTTCAAGTGCGCTGAAGGGAACGAGTCCCCCTTTTTTGTGTTCGTACACACCTGTGTCCTAATAGCGCGTGTGCCGTACATGCAACGACCGGTGATCTGCGCCAGTGCGCCCATGTGATGCTTGCTTGACTCCCATAATCTGCCAAGTTGGGCAACATGGGCTTCAAGACCTGACAGTGGACCAAGTTTTGGTCCTCTTGGTGTGACTTACGCCGTATACGAGCGTCGAGCCGGCGTGAGCAACAACAACGCCCCCCGCAGCACTTCGGCACGGGCATGCCCTCTCTCCGTATGGGGCGTGCAGGCTAACTGGGATCGAATTTCATCTTTCCCGTTTGTGTGGACGTACACGTACATACACACGTGCACTGTGTGATTAATTTTATGTGAGGTCTTCTTCAGCGTGCAAATTGCTGTATACGCACAGCCATATACGCATAAAGAGAAGAACTGTTGAGATGAGAAGAGAAGCTCTGTCAGAGGCAGTAGACAGCTTGTATATGTTTTTCCCCAGGAATAGGTCAGATCCAAAAGGAGGGTGTTTAAGAAGTGGAAGAGGGGACAAGAGTGATGGCTGAATAGACAAGAAATATATGTGATGAAGCATTATCACTCACAGCCCCTCGATGATATGAACATCTCTCATCACCGTGGTAAAGTTGACATAATTGGTGTTGTTCACATCATCAAGATTGCCCCTAGGAATGAATAGTACGACGAAAATCTTCACATGGTTTGAGTGTGATCTTCATTAAATTTTTACATCCAAAACAAAACAGTAAGAGGGTGACATGACATTTCTGGTTTAGGGAAGCTTGGGGTATTCTCGGATTGAGATTTCCCCTCAGTAATGGTAAATCTTTGAATAAGTTCAAAATTCTGTGGTGTATTCCTTTCTCTCTCCCTTACATGGATGGTGCTGATACCGCTTTGCATCTCCCCCTGGCTAGTAACCGCATTGGCATGCCTGTGATTATGAAATACAGAATGTGCTCCATCAACAGAGACCTGTCCCACAATTTCATCACCTCAAAACAAGATCATAGAGTGAGAATTTGGGATGTGGTACCAATTTCTTGAAATCGTCGTACTTATTAAGTCAAAAATTGGTCATCGGAAAAAGTTCACATAGTCAAGGTTCATATACACCGCGTTCTCGTTTGATAGGCAAGGGCATAATGTTTAGATATCTCATGACTGAGTGAAGGAGATGAGCTGAAATTTGGATCATGAAGGTCTCTCCACATGAGCAAAGGATTCATGACACCTTCAGACATGATTTCTAGTCTAGACTTTGCTAGAACTAGGCTTCCCAGTTAAGCCCTGTTCTTTTTTGATAAGTAGTCTCTGTGGTAGGAGTATTGTTATGTAGTAAAAGTATCTCCGATTGAGCTGGAATTTTAGGTCAAGGTAGTAGACATATAGAGCTGGACTCTTTGAAAATGTGAGCTCAAAACTCCAACATTTGGGTAATAATCTTGGGCGCAATTTTGGATCAAATTTGGCATCACATCTTCAG
>JAAUXU010143800.1_pt1 | contig 28298 bp, 30 predicted proteins | sample 7278151 | NCBI WGS metagenome assembly JAAUXU01 (sample SAMN14350113, study PRJNA611818) | marine sediment metagenome | isolation source: surface marine sediment (1.8m) | place: French Polynesia: Moorea | collected 2018-08
GTGAGATCAGCTTCGTGTTGAGCGCGAAGCGCGTGTTGAGCTATGGTCGAGTCTGCTGGTTGGCGGGATTGCAGCAAGTATTATGGTAACCCGAGCAATGCCGGGCATCTCTGCTAGTGGGCAATAAAAGGCATACTAATGTACCAGCTTTTTTTTCCAGGAGTGTCTTGAAATAGGTTGGAGTTTGCTTATTCCGACGCCGGAAGAACGCGCTCGTGCCCTTTCCACTCTGCTGCTTCCACCGAATTCTTCTGGTAGCTCTGGGGGCCGCAGGTTCATGTCCGATCTCCTTGTTTCCAGCCTCATGGCTGACGGCGGTCTAGAGACGGCGCTCCTGGATACCCTGAGAGCCGAAGATAGAGATTTGGAGGAGAAGCGAGAAAACGGGGAAGGTTTTGGAGACAAGGCAGAAGATGAACATAGTCGACGACTTCCGTTAATGACGGACTTGGCCCTGTTAGAAGCAGAGACGAAGCGTGCTCAAGAGGCCGTTGAAGCCTCCTGTTCAGCGACAGGTGGGTATTGACATGGTTCATGTTGTGGTCACTAATGCATTTCATTTTTGTACGCCTTTTCGTCAGATTGCACGAGCTCGACTTCGTCGTCAACGTCATCGAGTGTCATACCACTGCTTCATCTGGTGAAACAACTCCTCAGAAGCGCCACTGCAACTGCAGTGGAAGTGTTGAGTCACCACCAAGAAATCGTGGCGAGGGACAATCCAACCTCTCCGACAGAACTCATACCAAATTTAAGCTTGCTTCGTCGCTTCCAAAGACTCCTCTTTCAACACTTACTTCCCGCGAAAAAATCGGAAAATGAAGACAAGGTTCAGGCAGCCGCCGTATCACTATTGAAGAAGTATGCACAGATGCTAGGGCAACACTTGGCCGAGGTAATGTCCCTAGCAGCGTCGATTCCGTCGTCGTCGTCCCCAGGTCGCTTCTGCGCATGTGCATGCGCACTGGAATCAGATGTGATTGGCGTGCTCCTCCCCGAATTTGTGCTGAACCTGACCTTAATACTGTGTGAAAGCCCGGGGCTGCTGGCCAATATAGAGCTTGGATCAGTTTTGACACCCTGGCTAAGTCTTCTGGACTCCTTTAACAGACTTGCTCCGGGCTTGCATAAAGAAGATGCCGATGATCTGGCCTGGACCGGAACAGTAAGTCGCAGGGACAGCGCAAAATTCAGAAGTGGCTTCGGTAACACGTCGCTTGACCAATGTGCTGAAGGACTTGCCGTGATAAGACAGGCTGATCTAGAGAATCACAACAGAGACGGGGGCCATTGGGTCATTGTCAGGGGCAAGGTGTATGACGTCATGGAAGACGTTGCTGTTGCACCAGTGATAGCACCGGTTGCTGCATTTGACGACGATGACGAAGATGCCACTGATGGAGATGACAAGGAAGGCGAAGAGAAGGACGGAATTAATGAACGAATGCAACTGGTGGGAATCTATGAAGACGCTAACAGCGACACCGATAGATGCGAGATTGCAGACGCTGCCAACTTCTCTTCGCCCTTCATGGACCTAGAGCGAAACTTGGCACTACTTCTGGGCCTTTACTGTCACTCGCTGGTGAGCAGCGACAAAGGCCATTCTCCGTCTCCTGCTGAAGACACTGCTTTATTCTTACGTGCTGGACTGAGGGCACCACTCCGGCGAGATCCCTTTGACGAGACTAAAGGCGAATCGGCAGCTGCATCGGCTCCCGTGCCTTCGTCGACCACCCCCCTCTCTGTTAATACCCCCACGACTGAATCGGTCGAGGCGGATGAAGACTGCGGGGACTGCACGACTCACCAAGAAGACACGAAAGGTTTGAACTCCTCGGCGACAGACAACAAAACTGTCGACGGCAACGCAATTGTTTTTAGTCTGGCCGAGGGGAAGTTGGACAATCCCAGCGTCCAAGTTTTGCTGGATCTCATGGCTAAGCTGGGGGTCGGAGCTAACGCAGGTGGTGGCAACAGCGGCGTTGGTCAGAATCACCACCAGTTGATGCTTCAGCAAATGAATTTCCCAGCCGAGCATCCCGTGGAGGAGACCGGGAGGATTCTGCTGACCGTCTTGCTGCGATTTTTAGGCCTTGAGAATTTGACCGCAAAGCTGGTATCGGCCGCGGCTGATATGGGAGATCGACCTCAGCTACCCCGTCCCATTGCCGACGTGTTCCGGGCCGTGCATGCTGCCAAATGGCGACTCATAAGGACAAGGCAGGAGCAAGGCAAATCTTACAAAGAGGTGTGCTCAGCAGCCAATGAAAAGTGTCGGTTTTTGTTGGCCGAGATCCGTCCCTATCACGAGAGCAAAAGAGAGGTGAAGGTGTTGCATGAAGAGGCTAAGTTAAAGGTGGCCTCCAAAAGAGTCATTGATCAGTTAAGGAATTCCCCCGACAGAGCGACCACTGACCAAAGCAGCAATTTGGTTCAGCTAAAGCCGGAGGATCTACTGAACGTCAGTATTCAAAGTCAGGATGCCCTGCAGAATCTCATCGAAGGCCGCGTTGGCAGTAGGCGAGAAGTCAATTCAGCAGAAGAGGATGACGTTGCACTTGACCATGTGCCGCAAGGTGACCAGGAAATTGACACATACAGTAGGGAAAGAGAAGAGAACCCCGAAGACATTGCAACCGCTACATCTTTGGCACAATTTGAAGAAAATAGTAATGATGTGTTGCCAGAGGTAGCGTTAAACGAAAAAACCGAGGTGCGGCAAGGAGCTTCTTCTGACGAATCTGATGAGGTTGATGACGAAGCAAAGGACGAAGATTCGAAGAGACTAGACCCTGACGACGTTGGCAGAGCGTCTAGGGAGGTGGTTGAAACGGATACTGACAAGGCAGAAGGCACATTTCAAGAGCACGAGAAAACTACCATAACAGACAGCATGTTTGCCATTGAAAATCTAGGTGATGACGAAGTTGAAGAAGAGGAGGAACCGCCTGCCACTGTCATCGCAGCGATTAAGAAGGACGATGCTGTCAGTTCTCTTGATCAGGACGACAATCAAGTTGCATGTCCGCTGACCACATCTGAGGCCTCTAAGGTGACCCTATCGATACTAGACTTTGTTCTCCGGGATGATGGCAATCGTGGTGTCGCTGAGCTTAGAACCATTCTCCTGCAACAGACCGAGAGAGCGTGTGTCAGGTTCAGAGGATTCAAGACCATGGCGGAACTATTGAAGAAGCTTAGAGACAGTGAACTGATCCCCTCCGTCAAGTACGCTCTCCTCAATGGTTGGCTGGGGGCTGCTCCTCTCTATGAAGAAGTCGGAACGAGACCTCACTGTTTGGAAGGCGTGGAGCTCATTCCGCGATCGGAGAGGGCTCAGATCTTGCTGGCTCACTCCGAGGTGCTGGAATGGATTGTAGAGGAGTTGCGGCTATTGACCCACCGAGCGGAAGCAACGGTGTTGCGCCAAAAGTTCCCGGCGGCCTCAATACAAAGACGCGCTGGGGCCCGTTTCGATAAAGAGAGTCTCAATCACAGAGATCTTCATGGCGTGGGCTCGATGCCGAGTACGAGGTTTTTGCTCTCAGTTCTTGGTGCAGTAGCAGCCTCCATCCCGGCAAATGGTCAGGTGAGTACTGAGCCTTGTTTTATACATTTCTCTACATGCAAAGGCGCATTCCGACCCCATCGTGCCTTCCTCCTTAGGAACTCTCTCTGCTCTTAACCCGTCGGGTGGTGTCGTCGACGCAAACCTTACTGAGACTGATCGGACCCGACGTTGTACACTTTGGTGGCTTCATGTCACTGCCACCAATGCTGGCAAGGTAAACGATTAGGAGACGATGCATGGAAACAATACGGGTGCTAGCCACAGCATTTTTATTGCTTGGAATGTTCACATGCCAGCTCTTGGACATTGTTTCTATGCCAGGGGATAGAACGGCTGGTGCAAACACCCCTATGTTGCTGCACTGGTGCGTCGTAAACTCTGGCGCATAAGATGGAGGATTATATCGTGCTTGGCATCCTCCGCCACAGCATTGCTTTTGTAATCAGTGTTGAAATCAACACTAGATAGAATTTGATGGTTTGTTAGACAGGCGTTGAATTTTGCGGCTATTGACGTAGTGGTGCACAATTCTACCTGAACAATAGTGGAGCACCCTGTTTAACAGTTAAAGATTTGTAGTCATATCGACGATATTCTCGGCTAGGACTCCGGCAGACACTCAGGGCGCGTACGCGGTGTTCGAGGACATGGTTGCTCCCTGGCGCAAGTCGTCAACTCTCTCGCAGCAAGCACTCTCTGGTCCGGAGTTGGCAAGAATGATGAAGCTGGGCACAAGGGTCGTGCGCGGGGCAGATTGGAAGTGGGGAGATCAGGTACACTTGCACATGGGAAGATCTACCTGCACATGTTGTACATTTCGCTCTAACATGTAGGATGGTCCGGCTCCGTCTCAAGGTCGCATCATTGGCGAGTTGGGAGAGGACGGATGGATAAGGTATTTCCCGCGCCGTAGTTCCTGTGTGAACTCTATGAAGATGTTAGCCATCGTACACTTTGATTTTAAGGGTTCAGTGGGACAACGGCGCCACCAATTCCTACCGCATGGGCAAGGAGAGCAAGTATGACCTCAAATTGGCCGAGCCCATCGTCGGCATCGGCGATGTGGAGAGCGGTACTGATTCTAACGATGACGAAGAAGACACTACTGCAACAGAGGACGAAGCAGGACTAGAAGATTCGATTATAAAAGGTGGCCGTGGAGATCAACAGCAACAACCAAGCAAGATGCTCAGATCTGCATGCATTCGTCTGATGAGGTTCATCTCTGTATCATTCGCGCTACACTCGGTCCAGGTTTGTGTCTAATCCAATGTTTCCTACATCCACAACGTACCATCAGTGGCGGTCCCCGAGAGTGATCTGTCCTATACCGAAACACAAGTCGGTGATAATGATAGGATTGTTCCCTTCCGTAGATGGACGAACACTCAACTAGGGGCTTTGTGGCATTTTTGAGGAACTTAGTTTCGGTCGGGACTTCTACGTCTTCGTCGTCGGCAACTGGTCACCTATCATGTTCCGTCACTGAGCACGCTCTGCTCTGCCAAGATCAGGTATGAGAATAAAAGTAATCACAGCCATGATGGATGCACCGGGACAGAAAGCTGTGATCTCCGAATGACAGGTGCAAGAATGGGCATCCCTGGGATTCTTCCGGTCTCTGGCGTCTCCCGTACATCGTCCCGATGTCTGTCGTTTGCTCGGATCAAGCAGCTCCACTGGCTCGTCGGGCTGGCTCGATCTGCTATTTGCCGTGGCGGAGGCCAGAGGGGATCGCTCAATAGTCAGTCTGGCTTCGCAGATTCAGGCCTTGAGGCTGTTGTCCGCTTTACTGCCTTACCACCGAGGTCAGTCTCCATCCTTACCTTAACCGCACGCTCTAGAAATTGATCCATTCGCAGATTGGCCAAGCCACGATCGAAGGGTCGCACCTGAACAGCGCGCTTTGGAACGGGTGTTTCGGCTGCTCGGATACTCAGTACTCATGTGTCGGGTAGACGGATCTCATTTTGGCGACCAGGTAAACCGTGAATATGTTGAAGCTTGTAGGTACTCGTATGTCTAGCTCTCTCCTTGTCTCCATGTTGCGTTATGTCAGGGGCTTCTGCAAAAAGTTCGCCGAGGCCGGGGGACGCGGGTGGCTCTGACGGCATCACACTCGAGCGCCCTCGCCGAGGAATGCGTGGTGCTGCTGCGTCACTTGCATGCAAGCACTAAGCATAGTTCCGAATGGACATCTTGCATCAATGAGTACGTAGCACTGAAGCTGAGCCTTGTGAGCGAACTGGTCGCAGAGATCCCCCAGCTGCAGATGCAGCTAGAGGCCACTGGTGATCACAGCGGCGATGGTGATGAACAGAGAGACGACTGCGAAAATTTCACCCTCCAGCAGTCGGGCATCGTAGCGTCCCTGGCGCTCATAGGTGGCGCCGACACCAGGCCGAGACTAGGTGGCACTGTCATGATAGTACCTGAGTCAACGTCGTATCAGCATGGAGGTGGGGAGAATCGTGTTTCTGGAGTCGTCGGGACTGGAGACGTCTGCGTAATACGGAGAATCAGTGCCAGAGGAAAGCTGGTGGTACAGATGTTGGAGACAAAAGAAGTGAGGCGTCTGCCTCTTTCATCTCTGAGGCCGGCAGCAGTTACTTCAGCCACAAGTGTTCCTTTGACAGCGGAGAATTCTTCTTATTCATCCTCCTTTCGTCTTGACCGCTTCATGCGCAGCGATGACGCTTTAAGAGTGGCGACCTCGCTCTTTGCTCTCCTTGCCCAAGACTTCCGGATTGAGAAGGACAAGTGGCGAAGGTTAATGCCTACAAGCGCCAGTAACTCTGATGGGACGACTGCCGTGGCAACAATCAATATGTCGCTATTGAGACAGCAGCAGCAAAGGCTGGCCATCGTCAAGGCCGTGAGGATCTTTTTTGGCCACCAGAACACACTCAGGCAAATCCTCAGTCAACCCGTAAGTTGATTTAATAATGATTCAGAGTGAACCGTACAGTAATGCAATCTACTTTTCTGAAGGCCTCCTCCGCTGGTTCAGCTTCTCTGGAGGTACTCGTAGCCTCAGACGATAGTAGCGGTGACCACGATGCCGGAGAAGAGGAGACTGGAAGTGGCAAAAAGAAGAGAAAGAGGAAAGAGGTTCTACTCCTGCAACGACTTCTTGCCAAAGCGACCCAACCTTCTCCGATCAAGGCCATCTTTGCCGCCGATGAACTTGAGGCTGCTGCTCTGGCCGTCTCGCAGTACCTCGCTTCCGCCGCCGCCGCCAAGAAAGCCAACCTGGGCTCTCCTGTTGCTGCCACCGCAGTTGATTCTGATGCCAAAGACGTCACCGCTGTGATTGACGTAGCTGATTCGACGACCAAGCAATTGTCGAACAGTGCGACCAGTGTGTCTTCAAGTCAGCATCATCGAGGTCGTCATGTAACATCTCGAGATTTAAGGCGACGTCATCGTCAGCGCGTTGCTGAGGCGCCACCAGCACCCATGTCAGCGACGGTGCGCCAGCTAGTGGAGATGGGATTTCCTCGCCACGCTGTAGAACGCGCTGTAAAGGAGATCGACGGTGTCGGCGAGCTCGGACCAAGCCCGGAGAGCATCGTCGGGTGGCTTCTGGAACACCCTCCCGGGGACGACGAGGATGATCATGAAGAAGATTACGGCTCTGAGGAAGATTCATTGTCGGACTCTTTTGAAGACATTGATGCCAGCGGAGCCAGCGAGCAAGGTCCCCTTGGTCTGGCCGCTGCTGCTTGCTGCCTGCCTCCCCCAGATCAGCGTCAAGCAGAGATGTCCAAGCGACGCGCCGACTTCTCAAGCAATGATGAGTATGCTCTTTATGTGCGCGAGCGACTTCGGGTGGGGCTGGCCGTTCGCTGTTGCCGTACTTACGAAGAGGTAAGTGAACTCTGTGACGACGACCCCGAACAAAGCTGACAGCCACAACCTCTTGATTTCTACCCTCAGGTTCACGAAGGCGACGTCGGCAGGGTAATCAAACTGGACCGAGATGGTCTGCATGATCTCAATGTTCAGGTGGACTGGCAACGCAAGGGAGGGACCTACTGGGTGCGCTACATTCACGTTGAACTGCTGACGACGCATCATCCGGCGTTGGCGCATCATTATCCGGCTTTGTCTCATTCTGGATCGGCCGCCATCAAAGTCGGAGACCGTGTGCGCGTACGCGCAACTGTCAGCTCACCGCGATACAACTGGGGCTCCGTGACTCACACCAGCGTTGGGATCGTCGTAGAGTTGAGCAATGGCGGTCGGGATCTCAAAGTGGACTTCCCTCAGCAGAGAGGATGGACAGGATTTGTCTCCGAAATGGAAGTAGTGCCGCCCGTTCACCCTGGCGTAATTTGTGCGAGCGGTGTTTTTTGCGCCAAAGAATCCCCGCTTGTTGGCTCCAGGTTTAAGTGCAAGACCTGTGACAGTTTCGACCTATGCGAGCGTTGCTTCTACGGTGACAGCGGACACCGCAGCCACACGTTCATCCGTATCGCCGAACCTGGCGGCGCCGCAGTCTTCGCTGGAAGGCCCGGCCGTGGTTCAACCACTTCTGCTGCAACAGCGCGGCGCAGGCACGTCGTGGGAGTGGCACCTGGTGCTATCGCTGAAGCAAACGCACGTGAAAAGTCCGGTCTGATTGAAGACTGGAGCCGGTGCGTTCGCTCCATGGGAGTTTCGTCGAGGGAGAACTGGGCCTACAAGCTAACGGATGGCACATCAAGCTATTGGCAAAGTTGCGGCTCGCAGGGAAAACACTGGATCAGGTAGACATATCTACTGTTACAAGTGTAAGCGTTAAATGCAGTTGTCGCTGTTCGTGACCTTGACCAAGTTGTACCCAACTGACGTCTAGCCTATCGTTCTTGTAGACTTGAGATTCAAAACGATGTCATGGTCCACACACTCAGGCTCCAGGTCGATCCCGCCGACTCCACGTATGTGCCGTCACTCATCCAGGTCAACGTGGGAGACTCACTGGCATCGTGAGTAATATGAAATAGGTATAGAGTTTACACATGTATGTTATACAACTTTACTTAGGCTCCGCGAATTGAACACGGTGACCTTGAGTCCCACTGACGAGGTAGTCACGCTTGCTTCAGACCTAAGGGAATTTTATCGACTGGTGGAAATCGCTATCAAACAATGTCGTAACGGCGGCATAGACTGCAAGATACACGGACTGCAGGTTACAGATACATCCAGTAAGGGTGTCTGCAACATATCTCAACTTTTATTCATTATTTCGCAGGTTGTCGGAAGGAAGAAAGCCAAGGGCCAAGGAGGAGGCCAGGATTCCAACACCGCAGGCTCCGTGGGCTTTCTGGCATCTGACTCCGAGGAATACGATGAGCCAGTGAATAACATGACGAAGCAGCAAAAGACAACCATGTCCACCAGCAGCCTAACTTCGTCCTCAAGTGACGCGTTTCCACTGGCTGCCACTTGCTCCAAGCCATCACTGCACAAAGTTTTTGTGTGGGGCCTCAACGATAAAGATCAGGTGAGTTATAGGCAATCCTAATAACGAAGTCTACATCACACCGAAGTTGTTACAACTGTCGTTTTTATAGTTGGGCGGTCTCAAGGGCTCTAAGATCAAGGTTCCCGTGTTCTCCGAAGCGCTGTCCGCGCTGCGTCCGGTGCACATGTCTGGCGGCTCCAAGTCTCTCTTCGTTGTCACAGCAGAAGGCCGAGTCTTTGCCTGCGGAGAAGGCACTAACGGGCGATTGGGGCTTGGAATCGGAAGTGGCGGAAACGTCTCCGTGCCCAGACAAATCACTGCATTGGCGCAGTACGTCGTCAAAAAGGTATGTTATGTATATCTTACGTCAGAACACTTTGGGAAACTGAAGAAGTCACAGCATGAAGTTGAGCTACCTCATTCAGTTCTTTCACTGGAGCATCTTCCCTTCACAATTTCTCTTTTACCCATTTGCTACCAGGACCCGTGTCATTATGACCCGTTCATTGAAGCTTCGTTTACTACATTTAAACTATTGATGGCTGTTTTATCAGAACCGAACTGAGCTTGTCCTGTAGGATGCCTTTTTTGAGCAATTGTAGATTAGAAAACAAAGTCTTTTTCCTACATTAAAGATAGCAAACCTCTCTATCTGGAAATTGGATAAAAATTAGCACCTAAAATTTCAGCTCAATCAGAGATGCTTTTATAATCCAACATTTTTAGAGATTTTACTTGTACTTTGCTTCTCTCTTTAGACATACGTGTTAAGTTTGCTGTGCTAAAGTGCTGCGCTAAAATGCTAGGCACTGCCTACTATGAGCACCTAAAATGTCAGCTCAATCAAAGACGCTTTTATAACAGCATTTTTGGAGTTGCAAATTCAGACGCTTGCATGTACTGTGCTACTGTATCTAGTAAAAGTGCAAATAGTGAATGACCTTTCAGGAAAAAACAGTATAATTTGACCCTATGCCAAAAACCCACGTTGGAAAAATGTGAATTTCCAGAAAAAGTACCATTTTGAACTGGCGTGATATCGTAGTTTCACCACTGATTTGTACAGGTGGCAGTTCACTCTGGCGGCAAGCACGCGATGGCGCTCACGGTGGATGGACGCGTGTTCTCCTGGGGCGAGGGCGATGATGGAAAGCTCGGCCACTGTTCGCGTCTCTCTTGCGACCGACCCAGACTGATTGAGGCTCTAAAGGCCAAGCGCGTGAGGGACGTCGCCTGCGGCAGCTCTCATTCGGCCGCCATCACCTCCGCGGGAGAGCTGTATACCTGGGGATGTGGCGAGTATGGACGACTTGGACATGGGGACAACACAACCCAGCTCAGGCCTAAGCAGGTGGCCGCTCTCGCTGGACAGAGAATTGTGCAGGTCGCCAACTTTTGATTCTTCCCACCCTGAGCATTCACTGATGCTGAATCTGTATGATGAATAGGTTGCCTGCGGCAGCAGAGACGCACAGACGTTGGCTCTCTCCGACGACGGACTGGTCTACTCGTGGGGAGATGGGGACTTCGGCAAGCTAGGTATGTGGAGGAGGATTGAAATGTGCAGTCGATGTTTGGCATGTATCGTCAGTAATCTGATTGGTGCAAGTTGTGCATTGAGACTATTCCAAATTATGAACTAGAGAAGTTTAATTCTCTACCTATTAATACCTGTAATTCAGCCAACATATCATAAACGTGTCTAGACAAGGCGACTCAGGCAAATCCGTGTTATCCCTCAGTTATTACCGGTTATCATATAGACATTCATTATTTCTCGTAGTACTTCATGCGCTATAGATAGATTACTTTACACTCTCTTCAATCGTAGGTCGGGGCGGCAGCGAAGGCTGCTCGCTTCCAGCAAACGTGGAGAAGCTGAACGGTGCTGGCATCTGCCAGATTGAATGTGGAGCTCAGTTTTCACTCGCTCTCTCGCGATCAGGACTAGTGTGGACATGGGGAAAAGGAGACTATTTCAGGCTAGGTCACGGAGCAGATCAGGTAAGTCATAACCTGTCTGTCACATTTTGCTTCACAGTTTTAAGGTCAAAAAAGTAATACGCACCTTCATGTTCCCTCCTCTCCCCGCTCCCCTCAGCATGTCCGCAAGCCTTGTGTAGTTGAGGCTTTGAGAGGCAAGCGCGTCGTTCATGTGGCCGTCGGCGCCCTCCACTGTCTTGCCGTCACTGACTCCGGTCAGGTCTACGCCTGGGGAGACAATGATCATGGACAGCAGGGAAATTCCACTACTACCGTCAACCGCCGACCGGCGCTGGTTCAAAGTCTGGAGGGTGCTTGTGGAGCCAGTAGCGGCGCTGCCAAGTCAGTGCTCTTGAGATTGTTTTTTAAATAATCTATCTATGTTCGAGTTGTTCGGTTCGGATTTAGGATATCGAGAGTTGCTTGTGGCTCGAGTCACTCTGTGGCCTGGACACTGCCCGAAACTCCGCATGCCAATCGCCACGAGCCTGTCCTGTTTGCTGCCAACAAGGATGCTCTTGGTGCCAGCTTTGTCGGTGGAAACGCAAACGCTGTCGCTGGCGGCGGCGATAACAACTTAGCTGGAGAAACCACTGGGACCTCTGGAAATGTAACCGGAACCGCCCTCAAGCCGCAGCGGCCAACTGTCCACCGTCCATCTCTTTCTCGGATCATCCTTTCGTTGGAGACTGACTCTGCGAAGCAGCGTGCTCTTCAGGTGAGTGACCTCTGTTGTCATCATCATACCATAAGAAAGTCCATGTATCCTGTGCACATGCAGTTTACTGTCAACGTGCTAAGTGTTGCTCCAGGGTCCGTTGCTCTTTTCCAGCACTTGCTCAATGGCCTGCAGATCCTTAGCGCCAGGGAAGCGGTGGTGGCAGCTCTTGCGCCAGTTCATGGTCCTAAGACCGCGGCTGCTGACGAAGACGGAACCGTCCACGGCGAAGGCGAGAGAGATTCCTCTGTGCCTCTTGCTTCTCCGGAAGACCCTTTCTCATCTTCATCGCCAACCTCAGGTTCTCGATAACTAAACAATACCCAGATTTAGACTAGGTCGAAGAGAAGTCAATTTTGGAGTTCAAATTCACCTGACCGTCTTTGACATTTAGTACATAAAGTTGGCACCAATTGCACCAGTGGACACAAAACCAAATGAGTGACTACAAAAGACGGTCCATTTAGTTCCAATTCGTATCTAATTCCTGTTTTTGAGTCATCGTCGTCGACTATGGACACAGCAAAGTTACCATGGTGCAGCCGCCACCACAATAAAGGACTCAGTGATATGAATATATCAAATTTGAGGGCTATGTGCAGGCATTAAGGCACTTTTTCAGTTTCGTCTGATATCGAAGTTTTGATACCGGTATGATCAGTAATCGTCACAAATCATCGGTTCCAGACCTTTTACTAACGAAGCTTAGTATTGAGCTTATGTTGCTTAAAAGTCTATAAAGCACTTTTCTCATTTTTCTTTGACTACGAAGTCTTCATGCGACAAATTTGTCCCCCGGCACTCCCTACCTCACCCTAACTGTGTCAATGCCCTCAAGCTGGTAGGTACACAATCGGACGTACCGGTACGGCGGTACGGTCTATCGCCCAGACGGACGGACATACGTAATTATTGCAAGTCCGTGTGTAATCCAGATTTTCGACCTTGCCCTGTATAAAGTATAAACAGTATTGTTACTGCATGCAATTAGTCTTTGCCTAAGGTACGCTCTAATGCGTTTCACTCGCCTTCCCCTTCTAGAAGCAGACGACAGCTTCGACGCCACCGAAGGCGCTATCGGCGCATGCACAGACGGACTTGGCGCGGGAGAAGCGCCTGCCTCGCCTCAAGAAGAGGATACTGGTAGTCTTAGTCTCCAGACCACTCCAGATTCTGACGATGATCGCAGTGAGTATCTTGAACCAATCCATATGAGAACTTTAAGGAGCGCCACCCTCCTCTCCGCAGATGCTTCGTCCTCCAAGAAGTCTGCCAGCTTGCCCTACGGTGTGTCTTCCTCCACAGTGTTGGCCGGCGGAGCTCTGCCCTCCAGCAGCCGCAACGAGGTTGTGGAAGACGACATCGGGATTGAGGAAGACGAAGACGTCAACTGTCGGAAGAAGAAGAGAAAGACTACCGACACCTCTGGCTGTCCTGGTTCATCTAAGCTTGACGACTTCACCAGGCTGCTCATACAGGACGATGCAAGGATGCTCATAGACCTACTTAAATTGGCGGTGACAGGTACAGCATGTTTACATGGAGAAGATGAGAACATTTGATATCACTTGTTCTTTGATATTTTTCTTTAGGCCGTTGTAGTGAGAGAGCTCGGGGGTCACTGTCTGCCGTTCTGTCGGGTTTGGGTGCCGACCGTGCAGTCGTTGGCGACATGCTGCTCGAGCTTTGCGTCACTGAGTTGGAGGATGTCTCTGCGGATACCGAGAGAACCAGGGCTGCAGGTGGAATTCCTCAGCCTGTGATGCAAGAGAGCGCGCATCCATACACTGACGACACCACTTTGAGCGGTCATGTTCGTATTCCGGGTGCCGAAAGTCTCCGTGTTGAGTTCGACCGTCAGTGCTCTACTGAACGCCGACACGATCCACTCACTGTCACAGATAGATCTGGCCGTATAGTCGGGATCAGATCAGGTCGGGAATGGGCAGACTGGGCTTCTGACCTCAGAGTCCAGGGTGATGAGCTAAGGTGGGTTTGGTAGTGTAGCAGTTTATCAGCCATAACATCTAGTGTAAATAAACTAATCACGTGTCACTTAGGTGGAAATTCTGTTCAGATGGTTCTGTTAATGGTTGGGGTTGGAGGTTCACCGTGTACCCACTCATGCCCGCCACCGCCTCCCATATGGCATCGGACAGGTAGAAAAATAACTGAGGTCAGTAAATCATGTTTATTCCTATGGTTTTTGTAGGTCTGTTCTCTCACGTCCATCGATGGAGTTGGTCATGTGGCTCCTGGACTCCAGTCTTGGCAATCTTATGAGTGGCAGTGGCGGCGGTCACATTCGGCCGAGACTGGCCGCAGCTTTAGCAGCATGTGCTCAACTTTCTTCCTTGCCCGCGACCCAGAGGATGTGGAGCCTCCAAAGCCTGAGGAAGCTGCTCATGGGATCAACAATCCGGGGTGCTGTTGCTGGTGGTTCAGATGTCGCTACAGACATAGCTAGTGTCAGGCAAATGATGGGAGGGCCTCCTATGATACCTGGGTAAGATTGTACAAGAGGTGCAATAGCTGTGACACTCGGAACTTGTCAAGATACGTTTCAAAACTGTTTCAGGACCACTTCAGACTCCACCGCCAGTAGCTCTTCTCCGGAGGTGTCTATCGTACCTCGAGGGGATACCGCTCTTTCAGTGTTGCTTAAAGGATTGCCTGAAATGCTGCTCCGCCAGTTTGAGTACGAAGATCCCATTGTTCGGGGAGGGAGGCATCTGCTGCATTCTCCATTCTTCCAGGCAAGTGATTGCAAAGCCTTGTGTTGTGCATGTTGGGCTTGCTCAAACTCCTTCCATTTATAGGAGTTGGCTGCTTTAGCGTGTGACTTGGGTCTCGACGCGTGGGTCTGTAACGCCAAGCCTGGTATCTCCAATTCTGCGGACCCAGCGAACCCCGGGTGGGTCGGGTCGCTACGATGGGCATGGTTCGGACGTTACTGCACAGCTGCTCGAGTTGCAGGGGCCTTGGTCGAGAGGAAAGATCTCCCGAAAGTACGCACTAAACAAGAAACGTTTTAGACCTCATCTCTTAATGTGCCATTTATCAAAATTATCATCATTCGTCTCGCAGTCCTTCTGCATGGAAGTTCGGAAGAAGGTGTTGGAGATGTCAAGTAACAATCCTGCTTTAATCGTTGATGAAGGACGAGAAGAAGTCAAAGACGTGACGGGAAATGTCAGACAAGAGCTTTCTCACAATGAAGTCACTGGTGGAGATGGTGGCCCATACGAGGTTGAACAGGAACCAGGTTTGGAGGTTCAGGACGAAGAATACGATGGAGAGGGCTCATTTTCTCTTGACTACGAGAGCCATAAGATCTTTACCGCCGATCATGACCGCCAGTTGCTACTGTGGCTACATAGGAGGCCCGGTAAAATCAGTAGTACCAAGTACTGTACGTACAATTAAAGCATTTTCTTGGTGCAGATGACTGGAAGACACTTACTGCTAGCGGTGCTGGTGGCGACATCCTGGGATGGGGACATAACCACAGAGGACAGCTAGGAGGAGTTGAGGGGGCAAAGGTTAATGAATAGACGTCATTTAAACAAGAAGCTGTATGACGACATGAACTCTCTTGAAGGTGAAGACTCCGACATCTTGCGATAGCCTCTCGCAACTGCGTCCAGTCCAGTTGGTGGGCGGCGAGCAGACCTTGTTCTCCGTCACCGCAGAAGGAAAGGTCTACGCTACTGGTAATGAAGCAGTGAAATGGAAGTACAGTTGGGCTTGTCTGAGTGTTGGCTGTTCTTTGAAGGTTACGGCGCAGGAGGTCGCCTGGGCATTGGCGGAGTTGATTCCGTCTGCCAGCCCACCTTGCTCGAGTCCCTTCAACACGTTTTTATCAAGCAGGTGAGAAACACGACCGATTATTGGCCTGACTGAGCCTGACTCGCGGTACCAATACAGGTGAGCGTCAACTCCGGCGGCAAGCACTGCCTGGCACTTTCGGCTGAGGGCGACGTTTACAGTTGGGGCGAAGGCGACGACGGCAAACTTGGTCATGGCAGCAAGAATTCTTGCGACCGTCCCAGGGTCATCGAGGCCCTCAGAGGGAGAGACGTGGTGGCGGTGAGCTGCGGTGGTGCGCATTCAGCAGCAATCACAGCAGCTGGTGAAAGAAGCATTCTGCTTTGGGGACAGTCGTCTGGTCCATCACTTGTATGTGTCTTTCAGGCGAGCTTTACACTTGGGGGAAAGGCCGCTACGGTCGCCTGGGTCATGGCGATTCAGAGGACCAATTGAAGCCTAAGCTGGTGGAAGCCTTGCTCGGGTATCGCGTCGTTGCCGTCGCCTGCGGTGAGTGCGTGTTGAAACTCCGTGAGATTTGTAATCAAGGTCATTCGACACATTAAAAGAGGATTCAACATCTTGTGCTCACTCATAAAGCTCCCTGTACCATGGTGCATCCTGGTAGATGATTCGGATGTTTGAGAACAACTGTTGTCTTGTAGGAAGTGGAGACGCCCAGACTCTGTGCATCACCGACGACGACAACGTGTGGGCATGGGGGGACGGTGACTACGGAAAGTTAGGCAGGGGAGGCTCAGAGGGATGCAAGGTGCCCATGAAGGTGGAGTCACTGGCAGGAATGGGTAGGTGTTCTGCTCCTTCGATATCCGTAACGGCTAAACTATGGCGCAGATGTTTTACCTTGAGGTTCTCTAGGATTTATAAAGCAGCTAGTACATCTTGGCATGATCCATATAGCGCGGAGATACTATACCCGCATGTCCTCATTGTAGTACTGTACAGTCACTTGGGTCACTGTAGTAGTATCCCTTTTTCAGTCCAAGAATGGTGGTGCATTTTTGAGCGTACTTGCAGGAGCCGTCAAGGTGGAGTGCGGATCTCAGTTCTCTGTGGCTCTGACTCGTAGTGGTGCTGTCTTCACCTGGGGCAAAGGCGACTACCACAGGTTGGGCCACGGCTCCGACGACCATGTCCGCAGGCCCAAGAAGGTGGCAGCGTTACAGTCGAAGAAAGTGATCGCTATAGCTACAGGCTCGCTGCACTGTGTAGCCTGCACAGAGCAAGGCGAGTGACAAATCCTTTAAAGTCGTCAATTACCCGTTGCCCACATGACTTCTTTACAGGTGAAGTGTTCACCTGGGGCGATAACGACGAGGGCCAATTGGGCGATGGAACAACAAACGCGGTTCAGCGTCCTCGTCTGGTAGCCGCGCTCCAGGGCAAGAAGATCAATCGGGTGGCGTGCGGCTCAGCCCACACGTTAGCCTGGTCTACTCTCAAGCCCACAGTCGCTGCTAAATTGCCTGCCAAGGTTAGTGGCGAAGAGTGTCGTAACAAAATGCTTATAATTCTATTGACTTCGCTCTCAGGTCCCTCTCGAGTACGATCTGTTGAAAGAAATGAGTCCTATCCTTCTGCGCAATAGGCTGATCCTGCTGCATCACTTTTCTGATATGTTGTGCCCTGGAATTGCGATGTTCTCAGTGGGAATGGAGGTGATAACACAGGTCTAATTAGTCAGGCTGTGAACGAAGTCATTGCTCACACTCTCACTGATTTAGCAAAATTCTCCTGCGTCAAGTACAAGCGGAAGTAACGGCGACGTTGGCAGGAGCAGCTGGCGCATGCGCATTGACCCCTTGCGCTCTCTCCTCGTCTCTGTGGCCAAAGAGGCGGCCTTTAGAAAGGTCATCATGGCCACGATGGTCAGGGACAGACAGCACGGGCCTGTCGTGGAGCTGAATAGGGTGTCTCAGGCAGGGACTGCCGTGGCTAAAAAGGGCAAGAAACTCAGCAGCAGCAACAACATCAACAGCGTTTACAAAACCGTTTTCGAGCAAATGGTGGCCAAGATGGATCTGCTCAGACCCGACTCTCTACTCCTCCCGCATAGGGCTTGGAAGGTCAAGTTTGTAGGTCAGTACGTCCGTCTATGTACGAAAGCAAACTTACCGTACCTACGTAGTCTGAACATGCTTGAAATTTGCCTCTACACTTTCCTCAGGCGAGAGTGTGGACGACTGCGGCGGAGGCTACAGCGAGAGCCTGGCAGAGATGTGCGACGAGTTACAGGGCAGCGACAGCTCTTTACCTCTTCTGCTGCCTACGCCCAACGGCCGGGAGGAGGCTGGGACTAGCAGGGACTGCTTCATGCTCAACCCGACCCTGAATTCGCAGCATTATCTGGAAATGTTTAGGTACGGACTTGTATTGGGTGAAATCTTCTGACTTTGATAGCAGCGTTGACACATCAGGTCCACGGTATGAGATATACATACTACATGTACTTGAAAGAGTCTTTTTCTGCAGATTTTTGGGCATCATGATGGGTTTGGCCATCAGATCGGGCTCCCCTCTGGGTCTGTCCATCGCCGAGCCCATGTGGAAGCTGTTAGCTGGGTCAAGACTCACGCCAGGGGATATCACAGAGGTAGGTTTCAAATTTTAACTCAATGATACCTGTTTTTCTCGTGACATTACCGATCTCCATTAGTAAATTCGGTAAGTCTCCAGTGCGCAGCTCCTTTCGTATGGTCCGTACACCTAGTACGACCACGATGGATGAGAAACCTTTGTCTCATTCTCGACGCTCAAGACGCCCTGGAGCTATGAAAGTTCTTTTGATTTTCTCATATCTCACATTTGCTAGCACTTGGGATGAGAGTAACTTTTTGGATAACGAAAAAGGGCAGGCAACCACGTACGAGAGAGGACTTGAATATTATCAAACACTGTATTAGAACATGTCGGTTTCTTAGCAGAAAAGGATGTGTCTTATACGTCGGACAATGTTGTAACTGGAAATTACGGCATTCAGCATTAAATGACTGCATTTTGGTGTTATAGTTCCATGCAAAAAGTCAAATTGTTATGACTATCACCTTTAAATTGGGCAGGCAGTGTAATATGTTACAACATACACTTTCGGCCTTTTTAGACTTTATTAATTGCTTATACGCTCATGCATGTAAGCAACCTAATAATTAAGCCCCAGCACCTTCAAACTTTGTAAAGTCGTGTTTTGTTTGAAACTGCATTTTTTTCACAATTTTTGGGACTGTTGTGCACATAACCTATAGGCATTCATATCTCGATGAGCTAAGTGCAACTATAATTTTCTAATATGTTTTGCCCCATTCGCTCACTCATTTTCAATGAAATCACTGGAGGGCCGAACTGTACCAAGTATTACAACACTGAAGCCGAATGGATCCACTTCCATATTCCTGTACGGAATTCTGATCGGGTTGACAGAATGAAAACCAATGGGCGTTGTTAAGCTTTATCTTTCGCAACGTAGGTGATGCTTGAGAAGAAAAACTTTCCTGGGAGGACCTCTTAAGAGGCTGAATCCCTGTCCGTGGCTCGTTCAATGATGAAACACTTGTTTCAGTTGAACAGCCAATTGAAATCCTAGTTGCACCTACTACGTATGTATTCGAATTGCCTTTCACCCAGGTAGGGTCGAATGTGGTTCAAAAAAAAAAAGTCGAGTTTCGAATTCGAGTTTGGATCAAACCCATGCCAAAACGGGAAAGACTGGTTCTACGTCACCTTAACTGCTGACAAAGTCTGACACACATTGATTTAATTATAAGTGTTAGATGAATTGATGCTAAAATCTTAATTACTAACTATAAAATTGTGACACAACTGCTTCAACCGTCACTCTTCCCATTTCTATTTCTCGTGACAATGTAAGTGTTCATTTTCCTTTTGCTAGCCTTTTGTTTGACAAGCTCTTCTTGTTGTTCAGAGAGTTTAATAGCAATGTCAATATAGCCTCTAATTGTAGCCTTTCAGCATCTTAAGTCTCTTGGTATGCCGTGTCTGACCATAGACCTAGTTCATCAGACCTGGCCAAGGCTGTCATGAACTTTTGTCTTGAAGAACGTATCTTGATGGTTTTAAATAAGGATCTTTTTAGAAGCAGATAGATGGAAATAAGAACACAGTGTGGATACTATCAAGTCATTAGCAGCCCCAGGTTGGGTGCCACTTAGTTTGTTGGAGAGACTAGACTTGCACAGAGAAAACACTAACCATGGTGACTATGTCCCAAATAGAGACAGAACAGGTTTAGGAGGACTAATAGGGTCTGACTGAGATCTTTTAAGACTACTCAATGACTTGAAACCAACACAGAGGGCTTCGTTTACGCAACTACTTTATTCTTCTACTTGGAGGGAACACGCACAAATTATCTTACAAGAGTTAGAGTCATTAGAACCAGCGAAGTGTATCTAACCAAACTGCAACTGAAAAGGAGTGGTTTCCCCTAACTCAACTAGTCAGTGCAGGAAGAAAAGAGGTTGAGATAGAAAAGTAGGCCTGAAGGATGGCTTGGCGAGCCTTTACCATGATCCAGAAGCAGTAGATCCAGTAGGAGGGAGGCCTGAGGAGGCAGGTCCACTGTAGGGAGGGAGGCCTAGGCAGGAGGGCCTAGGGTAGGAGCACTGGCACTGGAGAAAGCCAACTTCTAGCTGAAGGGAGTAGCCCTTCCAAGCTTTAGTGGATAAATGCTGAGGATTTGCTGCAAATTCTCGCCTTTTTATACCCCTTCTCACCTAAGTAGAGGCTGTGGCCAGCCGTGCTGACCCACATATAGCTTAAGCTTCCCTCCATCTCTAATTGTTCTCCCCTGTGACCTTTACTGCAAAGCAGCTGCAGACCTTTTGCCCCTTCTTCTGCGATTTTCCCTCCACAACAAACCCTCATAAAGGAACAACAGAAGACACTGATCAGACATAGGAAGGAACAGAAAAAGAGACAGAAAGAGGTGACAGAAAAGATGGCGACATAAGCGATCCTAGTAAGTTTAAAACTTGACCTCAGCAAGGAAGAAGAGGGAGAATCTCTCAACTGGAGTTCGAATTTGACGGGGTGAGACTCAAACGAATGACCCAAGTCTCTCGGCAAAGCCCTTTCCTAGTCACTGTCCCGACCCGGATAACATCAAACTATACATCTAACTATTCGAGACACTGTATTCTTCTTTAATAGAACGTCCCTGAAAGAGCAGCCATTAATGACTCAATTCTGTAAGCTGATTGCAGAGATCTGAGCATTATATCAGACGACTAATGAATTGAAGTGACATTGTCAACACTGTTCCGAGGATTCTAAATTGACCAAAAATTAACTGGAAATCACTCTGTTGTTGGTCAAGAAGCGAGTTTATTGTCATAGTATCCCCCATTGATTGGCACTTTTCCTCAAAGGGACATTGATTGAATGGTAGCCCTGGGCTACCATTCAAGAAAACACGGTACTTGGCTTATTCCTAGTATATTAGAGCCTTTTTCCAAGGGGCATCATTGCTTGATCTTTGATCTACTGAGGCACCACTGCTAACTTGACGACTCTTCGTTATGTTCCAATCCTGCGCAAAGGCTTTGTCTGTGGTCTCCTTCGAGTTGGTGTGTTCAACTCACACGTTGAGAAACTACTTCCAGATTGACAAAGACTACGTCCCTGGTCTGATGTGCATCCGGGACATGGACCCAGATTCCAAGGACTTCTCCGCCATGGACATGCCGTTCTCCACACCCAGCGCAGCAGGACACGAAGTCAAGCTCTCATCCAGGTCAGCAGCACTAAATTACGGAATACGAGTGGTTTCTTAAGTAACATTAGTCATTTGTATTATGGCGGTCGCTCATTTTTATCAGTGATGCAATTCCTACATCTGAGAGAGAGAAAGAATTACCTGAGGTAGTCGTCCAGGTTGGCTACAGGTAACAACTGCACTCAGGCTAAAGACAGTTGTGCAGATTGATATTTTTTTCTCTGGAAACGTTTATACGTTGAATCCAATGCTGGTAAGACGTTTGTGGTGTTGGAGAGAAACAAGAAGAGTGTTTGCAACATCTTCGGAGCACCAAGAGCGAGCACAGTTGGTAAGATCAACAGCTGCAGTCGCGACTCTTGCGGGCTGGAGTTTCTCCAAGTGTCGCATGTCAAGACAGTTGGAAAGTTCAGAACGTCGTCTGTGGCTTTTTGTTGAAGCTTTGTGTGCTTTTACTGAGAGAAAGCTCAAATGAGGCACGATGATTAAATCCAGTGCAATCACAATCCATCATCGGTAGTAGCTTTTAGCATAGAGAGACCGGGCGGACAGATAGATTGGTCATCTACTAAGCTTAAGTCAAAATTTGATCCATCACTGGCACTCCAGAGTGCTAGAAATGCTATCCCTGTCAACTTCCCTAAGATGTTCACTGCTTTAGAAGCATTGATGCCTCTTTATCAATTCGTAAAGCATGAGCTACCTTGTTGAGAGCTTCTGAAGCATCACATCGCAAATGATTGTTGAAGCCTTTATAGTTTGAATTCTGTCGCACCCATCAACGTTTTGGCTGAAGTCTTCACAGCTTTACTATGCTTATGATGCTGTCAAAAAGTGTCTGGACCCAATGGAAAACGCCTCACAAAGTAGTAGCTGTCCAAAAAAAAGGACATTGCTGATGACATTTCCTTCTACCGACCAGCGTACGTCTTCACAATACCTTCCCTCAATCTGCTGGGTCTATTCAAGTAACGTACAATATTGGCTGGCGAGGAACCCTCACTTTTTACACGAGTCGACAGCTGACACTGCCAGAGTTATCGCAGTGTTCAGAAACATAATATGGACCAAGTCATTGCGACCCTGTAAAACAAAGTAAGTGATTCAGCATTGGCGCAGAAGTCCCGCTCGTCCGGGCTGAGAGCGGGATCAGGGCAGTGTGGCAAAACTTGGCCGGTCTTACCTGCGTTGGTGTCATTAGCAGAAACTGCCCAAATCGAACTCATGACACAAGCAGAACCTCAACTTTTGCCTGTTGGCAGCTGCAAAGAAATGATGACACGCGTGAATTCTTGTAAATGATGAAATCTTGTCTCCGTCTGTCTCCTGTTGTGACTTGGCTAGGTCAAAAATTGGAATTCCCCATGGGTGCCCCAAATTTGTCACCACATAACATTTGAAGACTTTGCAGTCAAATAAAAGTGAAAAAAGGTGTTTTAGCTATGCCCAAGTTGCATAATACTGCAAAATAAATGGGAAATTTTTTTTTCTTCAGGACTTGCTGTAAAATGTTTTTCTGACAAACTGGAGCACATCAGCATTTTGGTGTGTGATTTTCACCCAGTTTGGCAGCTTCAGACAGCCACCCGAGCTGAAATCTACTTTACAGCAAGTTTGCTACAGTGGCTTACTACATAAGTTTCAAATCAAGTTGGGCATAGGTAAGCACAGTTTTTTTCAAAGTATTTGACTACATCTTCATCTTTTGAGCCCACGGAATAAACCCCAGCCGCTGTCAGTGAATTTCCAAAGTTGACCCCTTTTCGACCTAGCCTAGTATATAGTAATCCCTCCTTGTAAAGAGGAATTTTATTGACCCGGGAAAGGCTTGACGGCCCTTTTCTGAGAGGGAATTTGTAGGGTTCAAGACAAGGGATCTTGCCTCAACCACTATTTCAGAAATTTTGAAAATCTGTTATCACCTTTTATCCAGAAAACTGGAGTGCAACCCAGCCATGATGTCACCGGGACACACTGAGCAGGCGGACCGGTTGCCCGGGGCCGGTGTGTTGCTCACCCTTTTTTATCTTGCTCTTTTCTACGGACTCTCACTTTACGTCTCACTCGCTGTCTGCAAGTGCGGTGTAAAGTGGTAGCTGATCACCAGCATGAGAGTAAATGCAGTACTGGCAACCCCCAAGTACAGAATGTCCCTGGTGCAGTGATCACACTCAGAGTGACCAACAGCTTTTTGAGCCCTTTTTGGTGTTTCCTTCAAGTACATTACTGGCTCTTATTTTCTGCCTTGACCGACCACTTTCAAGCACAGTCGCACCAAAAGAGCCTGACACTGAGGAGGTCATTGCTGCAGTCGTTCTTCAGTTCGCTACTGTTGATTCTGGTGAATTTGAGGACAATGGCGATGATGGTAACGACGGAGAGGAGGAAGACGTTCCAGATGTCAGTAGCGTGCGCCATGCGCACGGTCATGGCTTGCAAGATGTTGCAATGCTGCAAAGGTGGAAGACGTGGTCGTGGACGCAGTCGAGGAGAAACTAAACCAATCAACCTCCCCAACTTTCGCTTATAGTGATGACCCGCATTTGGTGACCCTTTTGCGTCGTGCAGGACCAAAGCGGTCACTTTATTGAAGCTTCCGAACATGTCAAGGATGATGAAGGTGATGACAACGAGTCATTGACGAGATGAGGTCACAAAGAGTTGAAGGAGCCCCTTGACTTCAAGCGGGTCTGAACAGCGCTGCCAAAAAGAAGAGTTCCGGGATGAGCTGTTTGAAAGCCCTAACACAGCTCTCGACCCCTTGGCTCCGCTCATGCAATTGTAGACTCGTTATTCAATACAGAAAGTGAAAAGGGCAGAAAATTCGATTTCTGTTTCTCGAAAAGGGTTGGTGGCAAAGTTGCCACGGAAAATTACACCCAAGATGTAGCAGACTCGCATCTGCCTAAACTGAGCTGCGGCTCTTTTCCTGTTAAAAAAGTTCACTCGGTGCTAAAAGAAGCTAAGGAAAATGTCTTTTCAAACTGCTCGAGCTTTTGCGTTAATGCATTGCGGAGATCAACACTGAGCATCCAAGGTCATTCTGTGCAAAGTTGCCTTCTTTTGGAAATGACAGACATTTAGAATACTTTTCACGCCATTTTCTCTTCAGATATTCCCGCGTGACTGCCGATAACCGAGACGAGTACATCCGCCTGGCCCTCGACTTCCGCTTGACCGAGTTCGACTGCGCGGCGGCTGCCGTCAGACAGGGGATGGCCAGGGTGGCGCCGGTCCCGCTCTTCTCCCTCTTCACCAGCTACGAGCTGGAGAACATGGTCTGCGGCAGCCCGGACATCCCTCTAAATCTACTCAAGTCGGTCGCAACGTACAAGGGTAAGACAACGATCACTTGTTCACCAAAAATAGTCCGAATAAGAAGGGGTGAAAGTTAAAGTACATTATGATCTGATTTGTCTGGCATTCAGCATCAATCGGATCAGACAGCGGGTCCGCTTAAGGACTGACCCTTTGCAACCGTGAAATGCGCTGCAGCCATTGGAGCTACAGAGCTATGCTTGGTGTCTAAATGATCCTCAGAGCCACAAGTGTGGGTTAGTTTTTCCCATTTTGAAAGTCGGACCAGTTTTTGCACTATTGAAGGCCTTTCTAGGCATGGCGTGGATTTCTTTTTCTTCCCGGCATATCAAAAAATGAAAAAGTGATCATTCGTCAACCATCATCTACACCAGAGTCATATGGGCATGCGAGACTTCACTGCATGCCTTCTGAGTGCTACTTTATAGCCCGCCAAATCACTCTTTTATAGAGCACCCAACAGAACACTTGGTCGGTTGGGTGAGGTGTCGATGCTCATGGACGCAGATGATAAGCTGATATTTGATTGAGTACATTGCTGTATCCAACCAACAAGGGTCTTGATCGCGATCAGAAAGCTCTCTGATGATGCACGTTGATGCACATGAACTGGAACATCAGATGCGCTAGCGACTTCATGGTGACCAAGTTGGAGAGGATAAATGGGAGCTGGAAGAAGTGTCCGACTTGATCGTCGACGGTATGAAATATTTTGTAGGTGTGGAAGCCTCTTCTGCTCTGGTTCGCTGGTTCTGGGAGGTGATGGAAGAGTTGACGTCCTCCGAACGGTCGCTGTTCCTCAGGTTCGTGTGGGGGAGGACCAGACTGCCCAGGGCCATCGCCGACTTCAGGGGCAGGGACTTTGTGTTGCAGGTGAGACGGCAAGGGGTGGATGCAAAGCTGGATGCAATAAATGAACCAAGCTCTTGACTTCTTTCCTCGCATCTTCCTCCGCAGATCATGGATAAGTACAATCCCCCAGACAGCTTCTTGCCCGAGAGCTACACATGCTTCTTCCTGCTCAAGATGCCCCGCTACAGCTGCAAGGAAGTGCTCAGGGAGAAGCTCAAGTACGCCATCCACTTTTGCAAAGCCATAGGTGAGGCAGAATTGACCTTGATCACCAGTTATACATATCATTGACCAAGCACGACGTACTTAGATACGGACGACTACGCGCGAGTAGCGATGCCCGCGCAAGGGACTGCCGGTGACGAGGAAGATGATGACGACGACAACGAGAGCAACATCGGCTCTGAGGTGGAGGATCAGGCAACGTCGCCTGACGAGACCGCGGCCGCGTTACCGGGCGCTGGCGGCCGACCTCAACCGCACCGAAGGCGGCAACGTTAAGTCTTTTCTGCTGTGATCATCATGATCTGAATTGTGCAATACGAATCTCAAACAATCGTTGTTAAGCTGTGAAGCCTTCGAGTAAGCCCATTCTGTACCGTGATCTGGTAGGTTCACCTCCTCGAACAGCGCTCTGAGGAACCTGTGGAGCTTATGCAGGGCCCAAGGAGGCCTCCAGCAGGCCTAAAAGTCGGCTCCTTTGCGTACACTGCGCTGTACTGCAGACCGACAGGGATATATGGGGCACCGAAACGACGATTTTCGGGGAGGAGGCTACAGAAAATCGTTTGTAACTTGCCACCGAAGATATCGAACTGAAATGTGCTACACGTCTTCTAGGGCACTAAGTTACTTTTACAAAAAGCTATAAAAACCCATTGTTGTAAATTTGTCATTGAGTTACAAATTGTCTACTGTTCTAATAAATGTTAGTCGTTGCACTTTCCTTTTTTGTCACGAGCCTGTCCTCGGACTGAATATTTTTACTGACTTCTGGAAAAAATTCCAAAAAGATCAGAAATTTTTAGATGGTCAAGTCTCATTTTGTGATCAGAAAATGCTTTCCTTTATGAATGAACTTTCTGTGAGTGATGTTTACGTCTTCAGACAGATGATATACATATCAGGTCAGTTTTAGAGAAGCTTCTTAGCTTTCCAAGGGGGGGGGGGTGGTGAACGACTTCAGTAGCTCAGCCAAGTTAGAAGTTATGGCTGAAAACAAATGTCCACCATTGTTATTGCATATACCTGCAGTAGGTAATAATATTACTTTATATACTCTGTTCCGAGGGAAGAAAACCGATGTCGCGAGGTCCCTTTACGGAGCCTGAGGCCTTGCCCGAGGGCTTGCGCAAGGGCTTCCGCAAGGTCTCTGTAAAGTCTGAATCCCTGTTACAAGGGATCTGAAGTTATTTTCCTTGAACAGAGTATAAACGATGGTTTCTTTTCTTCTGGTGAGTGCAAGAAGGAGCGTAAACTTGAACGCACTTAGGTGTACACTTCTGGCATCTCTGCTCAGTCGATGTGAGCTTGACCAAAAAAGCGATTCTATGCTGAGGAGGGCTGATGAACGACGAGAGTCATCACTCTTCAATAAATCAAGAGCTTTTTCAAGCTCTCAATTCGCCATTTTTGGCAAAGCAAGAGCCTGAAAGTGTACCTGTACTGGGTTCTTAATTTTCCAAGTGAAAACAATGATCGATATGTGTATTTTCAATGAATAAAATTTTATCATTAGGGAAGGAAAGAGGATTTTTATATCGCCAAGGGATCCCAGGGTCACTCATTTCTCTTCTTGGGCTACTCATTCCCCTCGAGAGACGCCTTTAACAAACATCCCCAAGGGATATGCAAATCCTGTTTCTTTCCCTAGGGATATAAAAGTCCTTCTTCTCCGTGGTGCTGGTGTCATAACACACTGAACAGTTGAGTTGAAACAGAATTTTTTAGTCAAGTCTGGATGTTTTCGTCAAACAACCTAGTACCATTTCGAATTAGCCTAACATATGTCTGTACTCATTGAGTGTCACGATGTTGGCGCTGGGGCGGTCGGTCCCGGACCTGGACAGCAGAGACTACTTTTCCTGCACTATAGAGTCCCCCTGTACATAAATTGGTATGTCTGAGACCATTTTGAGACTACAATCTAGGTCCAAACCTGCTTTTACCGCATGCGTGGTAAATCTCTTCATAGGTATGAAGTAGCTAGTTACGGTAAGTAGTGAACCCCTGCGGCCGCAGGGGAGTAGCAGAGAAGCTCTGTCTACGTCCCAACCACTTGGCAACCCTGGAAGAGAGACAGTCCATCTACTTTCTACAGAAAAAAGGCCGTTGTACAGTTTTCAATGAGGTTAGGAAGTGAAGGCCAACTTTTCATTCTTTTCATTCAGAACATTGGACTTCAAATGTGGCGCCTCTGATGCTTATTTTTCTAGATCACTGGGTACGTGAGAAAATACGATTACTATGTAAAATCAGATTTTTAACACACGATTTCCAGAATATTTCCCCGCTTATTTACTATGCAGCAAGATTTATTCTTGCACTATATTTCCTCTCCACAGGGACATATTGTGATTGACCGCTATGAGACTTGAAATTTTCTATATTTCTTTCATGAATCTATTGTACTGAATCATTTTAAATTTCCAAGTGTATTTCAGTTCTCCTGTTTGTCTTGAAACTGGTGAAACATCAACCCCATGATTCCAAAAATTGTATGTTAAATTACAAATTGATGACACATAATGTGTACTATATGGACCCTCTTTGGACTTGACAGCACTCGGGTCATTTTATATCCCGCGTGCAATCAAGTCCAACTCGGGTCCATATAGTACTA
>JAAUXU010041640.1_pt1 | contig 28293 bp, 33 predicted proteins | sample 7278151 | NCBI WGS metagenome assembly JAAUXU01 (sample SAMN14350113, study PRJNA611818) | marine sediment metagenome | isolation source: surface marine sediment (1.8m) | place: French Polynesia: Moorea | collected 2018-08
AGACAAAAGGCTCACCTGACTGTTGGCATTAGTAGCGCTTGTCAGCCGGAGGTATAACAAGTCTGTGCAAAAATGAGGAGGGCAAAAGTTTGCGTATAAAGCTTTTGCCGGGGATCACTGGTTCATCTGTTCAAGCAAGAGAGTCGATTCCTTAGTTGGCTTGGGCATTCTCACCAGCTCATTTCTGTTCAGTGAGTTATGAAGATGTTGATATGTGTGGCTAGCTACAGTGCTGCTACTACACTCTTTGCTACTCCGGCAGGAGTAAACTTAGGATTCCAAACGTACATAAAGATTTTTTTCAATCCGTTTACGGCAGCAGTCCTATGGCAAAAAACTACTTTTCCTGTGGCCTGAGTCTGCGGACTAAGGTTCCTGTGCTCTGCACAGTCAATCCTAGTCTTGAACAGTTCGTGTACATAACGCCGTTTATTTTTTTGAACGTTAGTTCTGTACTCCGTTGCCTCCAAATTTTGAAATTGGACAGTCAGTAGGAGTAAGGGATGAGAGATGAGTTCGTCATTTGCGATCAACTCGGAGACTCACACAAGTGACGTGCGAGTGCAGCAATACAGCCGTTGAAGCAAGGATTTTGCGAATATTGCCCTGGTCGGCTGGGCTGTATAGCGGAAGTGCGTTATAAAGTCACTACTATATTGTACTCCTATTGGGCACAATGGCCGACTCGGGCGGTCCTGCCACGCTTATCCAGGCTGGCTGGCTGCACCGGTGACATTTGGCGTTGTGGCCAGCGTTTCTGCTCCCCGTATCAGAGGTGCAGGTTCAAATTTTGTCCATGGACAAAACCCTTGCGGCAAGCTACAAATTCGCTCTGCATAAAGTGTCTTCATTGCCCCTCGATGGACCTGATGCTCCTGCGGCAGTAGGGAAATCAAATCTGTCCTTAAGCCATCACCAAGCTCTCAGGTCCACGAAGTGCTACTGTACAGGACTGTCCTTGGAGTAGGTGATTTTCGCTGGAGGAAACTGCGTCATACGCTGAACTGCTATATTTTGGGGGTGAATTCCCAGGGAAATTGGTCATCGAGACTCTCAGACATAAGAAGCAGAGGCATGACCCACTTTGTGACAGTCCATTTTGATGCTAGAGCGTTCTAGGTTCAGCAGCTGCTACAAGGAGCCGTGCCAAAATGCCTTATTTTTCGGTGCTTTTTTTGCCAAATTAGGCTGAACCCTTCTGAGGTGCTCCTGCCCCAACCCCAACCCCCACCCCAGGACCTTGATGCCCCAAACCTGACGTTGGCGTGCCCGGCCCCAGGCTGCGTTAGCTTGACGCGCATTCACGCTTGGAGCCAGGAGGCAAGGGGCAGACCCCAGCGTAAGGTTTTGAGGTCGAGCTTCAGCGCGAAATCATTCGCACAGCCAAACATCCAGACTGAAAGACAAGACAGGGTACAAAAGATCAGCTTTGTGACAGCCCATTTTGATGCTAAAGCGCTGAAAGTGCGGCAACCCCGACACCCAAATGTGAGTCATTCTTCAACTTTTTCGGTGCTTTCTTTAACGAAATTGGCTGAAACATTTTGATAAAACAAACCAGAAGAGGTGAAAAACGAGGCAGTTTGGCACGGCATCCTGTAGGAGTTCCTGCACCTTCAGCGATCTTGCACCAAAACGAGAAAGTCGATCTTATGTCGGAGTGTCTTAATCTCTTATTTCACGCGCAAATTCCACCGTAGGCGCTGGTGTCGCTGCGCATTTTTAGCCGCCGACATTTATCACGATAAGGAATTTAATATGCTTCGAGATGTTCCTTTCATTTTTTACTTGGTGGTCATGCTGTCCCCGTTCTGTCCGCTCTTCCTATGCTGTTAGTTTCAACGATCATTCAGGCCTACTCTTCTTCTAGGCATGGCGGTGTCTCGTCTTCAAATTTCCTGCGATTCTTTCACCCTTTGTCGAACTTGTCTATCCCCTTGTAGTCGTTCACCCCCTTGTGTGCCGTTTTCTCTTTTGCGTGGGCGTCGCCTTGAATAACGTTGGCCTCCGTGTCGTTCGTGTCCCTTCTTCATTCGTAGCGCCCATCTCTCTCCCTCTAGGCCTCCGCGTGCTTGTACATAAAGATCTCTCGAATCCCCCTCGTCCGATGACGTCAGCGACGATTCTAATGTGGATGTTGGTGATGGTGACGACGACGAAAAGCTCTGTATTCAATCTACGCTAGTTCATGAAAATAATTATAAAAAAATCTTTTCCACTTTAAACTGACAGTTTTATAGTCCTTCGTGTGCACACTGCATATTTTTCGTCGGCCATAACTTTCATTGGGTTAACGTAAAAAGTGGTCCAGCCTTTCATGGAAAGCTGCGACTCTCTTCCGAAGCTGGACTGATGCGCACCTTTGCTCATTGTTCACTCATTTCCTCACAATATGAATGTAAAGTTATATTTTTTCGAACTTTATCTGACCAATACCGTCTAAAAAAGCACTCATTTGCAAAATATCAATACCTTGATGAAAGGCCCAACACTTACGCATACCATTTTCCGGAGGAGTGTACTGTATACTGCTTTAAAAGCACACAAGTACACACATCTTATTTTTACGGTGCACAAGCAACGGTTCTCCGTATTATGTTGGAGTTGGGCTGACATATTCGGTGCACGTAGGACAGCGGACGGTAAGACTGCAAACAATGTTGTACTAAAAAGGCAGCAGACACAGTACACAATGCGTCTAATGGGGGGAGAGAGAGCAGACAACGCATTTCTGTTCTTTCACCTTGTATTTCTCTACTCTTGTATGACTGCATCATAGCTGTTCCAAGCTTGAGAATCAAAGGCGAAGCAAGGGCAAGACGCTGAAAGTCATTCTGGCTTATGTGGCGGCTCAGATTTGACTGCAGAGTCCTCTGGCCTTGGTCTCACCTACAGTGCTTTGCACGCACATCATCAGCTCACCCCCTAGTTGTACTCATGAGTAGCAGGACTCGTCGTCGGCAGCGCCTTTCCGGAGTTTGAACAGCTCTATATTCTCCAGACATTCAGTGCACCCTTGGGCTAACTTTTGCGCAAACAGAGAAGCTGGATTAAAGTGACTTCGGGTACGTGTGTACAGTCGATGGACAGAAGAAGATCTACATATACGAAGCCGACGTCTGTGTGTACAGGGCCCTGTACATCTGTCCCTCTGTCACCGTCTGCCACGAGATCGGCGCTCCAACCGCTGCAATGATCGTCCCCGGTCAGCAGGACCTAATTTTCTGTGGGATTTATGAATGCATCACTTTACACTTGTGGTCATTTCGAGGCTGAAGTTGAGGTCCACAGTTGCATGTGATACATAAATCATTAATAGCTACTCCCAATAGGAACAGCTATGCAGCACAGGTTTGAATCAGTGCATGGACGGCACAATGTGCATGGACCGTGTGAAGTGCTTGGAGTATGGACAGCGTTGAACACAGACCGAAATAAAGCTTAATAGATTTTCGAGAGCGAAGCAAAGCTTTGGCTACTATTTGATATTGTGACGGATCCCCAGCTACACACCCAGCCAGAGCCATTCACAATAGCAAACCCGCAGCTTTCGCCGGGCCCATTGTCATAGCAAGAAAGGAAAGATAAGAGCAGTGCTTGAAGTCGACGTCTATAGAGATGAGGAGATAATTTACATGCTCATATCCTCAATTTAAACTATTGTTAATTTTTTGTCCACCAATTTTAGTTACGAAGGAAGGTGAAACTTCATCTTTTTGGCTCCACCAGCCCAGCCCACTGTCAAGCTGTGGCCTGGAACACTGAGCTTTACAATCCAGCAGCTTTTTTCGACTTCTTCCTGCCAGAAAAATAATCTGCTTGAAAAATGCATCAGTTTATAACGATGGTAATGACAATGGCCGGCGAGTCATTTCTAAGGGTCATCCATGACCAGGTCAGTTTACTTGTGGCATCCACGTGTACAACAGTCAACAAAGGTAGCATGATGTTTTCAACACTGCATTCCCAGATATTGAAGACGACTTCCACAGAAAATTCAGCAGTCAGGGTGCTAAAGTAATACATAACTTGTCATGACATTACATTAACCCACTATATTTCAAGTTGTAGCAAAGTGATGGCAGTTACCAGTTACTGCAGGAGAGTTGTCAGAATTCTAATGCGAAAGGCAACGAGCCGAGCCTGCTCACGAGCTCCTTACGAGCTGTGAACGAATCGCTTGCCGACGAGTGAGTTAGTACCCAAGAAGCTTCTTTGTTTTTTTTTCAGTGTTGCCGTCGATTTTAGCTCCATTCTTCTGGTGTGTACAAAATTTCGGCTCCAGCTAGCTCGTCACCAATCCCTACAAGAGTCGTATTGGTAAAGTAACACTCACTTACTTTCGAACGCGAGTATAAAATATCAAAACTTTCAAATGCTATTATCACTACACATTACTTTATGGGGCAAAGGTCGTCAATCCCTCGATCTTTTGATCAAACACCCTTTTCACCTACTGAGGACCACTACAGAGGAACACCACAGAGGAACACTGCTCAAGCAATATGGTACAATACAATACCGGTTTTGCTTCCTGCCAGCGATGAGCGCATAATTTCAAGAGGAAAGCTTCTTTTCAGAAAGTTTTGTTCCAGCTTGAAAGATGTTGCAATGTTGCAAATGCGACTGACTAACTTCTGCTGCACGAAACTGAGGCCTGGAAATAAAGCTACCTAAACCTAAAGAGGAACGTGTTATGTTGTGCCAATGCCTCTTCCAAGTTTTAATGTCACGGTAACGTAAATGCCTTTTTGGACAACGCTATTTGTCATGTAGCTCATAACAATTGAAAAGTAATGTTTAAAGCTCTGTCAGTAACAGTGCTTCATTGACAACGGGAAAGTCACTCCCCATATTGGCTGCACCAGGAAAACTCGCTTGAAAGTTCCTTGTAGAGCGTCTCTAGAGGACGCCGTCACTCTTCACTAGGGTGGGCCCCCCTTGAGGCGATTTTTTTTGTTTCAAGATGCACTCTCATCAGTGGTTGCGACTGATGTAGAAAGTCAGATCCCACCCAATCAGACTGACTTTGGTCCGCACAAAAAGGTGCTCCAAGGCTGACAAGGTGTTGGATCTCATAAAAAAGTATGCTAAAGTTAAATTTGTGAAACAAAAGCATTGTACTCTTTGGACCAGAAGGATCACACTATATATTAAAATTTTCATATGTTGACAATAGCATTGACCCATGTCCCTCAGGAGGGTCCCCTGCTCCAACACCTTGTCAGCCTCGGAGCACCTTTTTGTGTGGACCAATGTCAGTCTGATTGGGTGGGATCTGACTTTCTACATCAGTCGCAACTGCTGATTAGAGTGCATTTTGAAACAAAAAATTTCGCCTCAAGGGGCCCACCCTGCTCTCCACATGTAGGTACGACGACTGAGAATCATCGTGCTGCAGCTGTAAAAAGTCTTTTGATCAGAGTACATGAATCACAGAAATGTATAGCGTCTTAGCTCTATTGCTAAGAGAAGATCTACGTGTTCATGTCGTATCATATCTACGTGTTCATGTCGTACCATATCTACGTGTTCCACATCGAAATTCCACCTGAAAATGTCCCAGTGTAGCGTATGAGGTAAAGTCATGCCAGCGGCTGATCTCTACGCCAAGGACTGTATTGTCTGTTCATATGCCGGCCAGGGAACGCTTGATCACGGCATCGGCAGTGACTTGATGCTTGATAGATGCTTGATAGAGTGTGTTGAGCACACTGAATCTTGCAACGCTTGATCGTGCAAATCGCTGACGTGCAAGGGCAACTTCGCCAAAGTCCCGGTCCCCAAAACTCCCGTACGAAGCAAAATCCCCTCGTGTGAAAAGGCGTTCGACCTTAGCATCAGTCGGTGTCGAACTGTAAAGTTCTGCTCCCCAACCTAGATTTGAGACAGAATCTTTCATGGTAACTAAGCCTAACTTTACCAAAATAACGCTTCGTTCTGTGTGGCCAAGTCTTTCTACGCTATTCTGGGGCCCCAACGCTTAATTGTGCGTAAAGATTCTGTTAACAGCCGCAGGTTCACATTCTTCAGTGTTCCAAACTGCAACTTAACAGTGGCCCTCCTGGGACCAATATTCGAATAGTTGCTCCTTGGGGGGCAACGTTTAAACAGAGCAAGATCAAGGAAATTCTTCATCCGGCGTACGCGCACTCTCGAACAGCTTTACACAGCAAGTTTGAAACGGCAGATCTCATGCATTGATGGACTGATGTGGATGAAATTTTCCAGAAAGATAGCCGGCGTCTGCTCTGTAACCAAAGGTTGCACTGTCAGCCTGACCGTCCTCTTCAGGCGGTCCTTACCAGGACATGCAATGGGGTCGTCCCAGAGTGCTGTACTGACAATGATGCGTACAACAAATATTCTTCATCTTGCTCACCCAGTCGCATTTCATCCCCAAGTGAGTTTCAATTTGAAAAGCTTGATTTGCATGCGCGACTTTACTTCCACGCACAGCATAAGTCTGTTCATATTAGGCTAGTCGGTAAATGTCGATTTCAGTTGGAAAATCGGCTTTGGACGCTGCTGTAGCTGGTGCAAGTCTCACTTTTTGGGTTTTCATGGCCACTTTGACTCACAGTTTTATAACGCACCGTTCGCAGTTTGCACTGGTCCACAAAACAGGGAAATTTTTATATAGGTAGTAGAACTTTGATTCCATGTCGTGGATGAAGGAGTGGTCCTAGAGCAAAAGTGCGCGTATGTTTGGATTTGCAGGACCTTCTTAGCTTTCCTAGAGGGGTGAACCACTTCTGCAGCTGTATCCTATGACTGAAAAATACATTTTCAAACTAGCCTAGTACTTATGTATGTAGCACAAACAGCACGGTAACCGTTGAACAAGTGGTGATAACCTGACGAGGTTCCCATAGAGGCACATCGCAATTCCTAGAGTGTTTATAGCTCTGCTTTACACCAGACACCAGCGTTTCACGCTCCAGTGGGCGGTGACTTCTGCTTCTCAGAATAATCATTCGAGCGTACGCTTTCAGCCGGAATTTTGGCACATGTGCGCGTATGTATGCCAATAAGGGAGATATTGAAAGAGAAAGGCAAGAGCAGCATTTTATCAGGCTGCCAGACCTCAGCCGGTTTCACTCATGCAGTACGCTTATGTGTTTCAATAATTTCTGAAAACACATGACAAAGTTCAGGCTCAATAATAGAGGGCCTGTTTCTTTCGAGCCTCAACAGGCGGCGGCAACAGCAACCGTGGAAAGGTGGAGCAGCTGCACGTAGAGCTTGAAGCATTTTCAGCGTCGTCAATTGCACACTTCATTTCTATCCAAGATGTCGAGCAAACAGGGTGTATCGATGCGGCGCTGGAGCTCGGCTTGGCTCTGTTCTTGTGCTGTGTGGCCAAGGCCTCGGGGTTGGTCAAGTAAGGGCGTTGTCCTGTCTTCCTCTCTCTTCTCCACGCCGATGTCAGCTCAAGGATGGCCGTCTTTGTTCGCACCGGCCAGGAACCACAATCTCTTTCTGGTCTGGAACGAGGAATAGGTCGAGCTGAGCGCTGTGGTCACATACAAAATAGCACTGGCAGCACGTGAAAAAGGTCGCTAAATGTGACGACGTTCGATTGTGGCAATATTATTTTATGCTTCTGGCTTGGAGTTCAATAAACAGCTTTTATTGTGCAACCACTGTCAGTATGATTTTCCTAAGAGAAATGTGGGGTAATGGATGAATAAACACACCCCTCAACTTCTATTGTTGTTGGATTGCCTCCTGTGCCTAATTATCTGATCTGCAACAATAAATTTGCCTCTTGACCCAACTTCATTAGAAAAAACACATAAATTTGGCTCCCAATCGTACTACTTTTGGTGAATACTACAATATTTTTGCTCCTTATCCTTCAAATCTTTGCCTCTCCAATAATTGGATGCCCTTCTTTATATACGAAGTCCAGTGATCCTAAAGCTCATAGATTTCCCTGAAATCCGTAGCCCGGTCGTGTGTGAACTAAACTTTTCGTACCTTTCACCACTCCACTTAATCTTTGGGGATGTTTCTTATCTTGTTTTTTAGTTCCTGGCAATATACATATATTCTTATAACGTAACAGTGCTGCTTCACCTTGAATGCTGCCGACAACTCTTCCAGAACTGACACGGTGAGGTTCCTGACAAAGTGAGCCACGAGGACCTCGTTCAAGGAGAGCAAGTTCAGCGTTGAGGAGAGATCTGAAATGCAACATTGTGGATTCTGCCCAATGGGTGAGTCTAGAGCTTGTCGGCAGTCGAGACTAAGCACTTGTTTGTAGCAGGACTGGATAACGAGGATGAGAATTGATTTAAGGATGACAATGGCAGGACTGACAAGAAACTACGCGAGTAAGTTGTCATCACCCAATCGGAAGATTGTGAAGAAGGAGAGGGATAGGAAATCCAGATTCATTTTCCACCCTTCTGTTAGAGTCTCACTACGGGTCTGTGTTGTCACCACTGGACTGTCTTGCACACTGCGTGCACCATCTCATGCGCTCGAAGCACGAGGCGAGCAGACACTACGTGCTAGCAAAAATGCGCTCTGCAAACCTGACTTCTAGATGTGAACGTAAATATATCACAAAAAAGTATCAGGCAAATGCACTATAGACATGCCAGATTTTCTGCAAACACTCTGACTGAAGTTTCCAGATGCTTTCTCCTCTCATTGGTGTCTTGTGCATAGTGCAAGCCTGGTTGAGCAGCGGCCTGAAGAGCAGCAAGCTCTTGGCTAATGCCCTGGAGGAGAACCACGCCATGAGCTCGTTGGTCATCGGCTTCGCCGTTGTAAGCCATGAAGTTCTCCAGGCCTACTAACAAATCTACTTCCTCTTGGGAAACCGCAGAAGATTCATCATTAGGGGGATAGCGACCCCGGCCTGGATCTGGACTGCAACCAAAGATCTGCTGTTGCCCGTCCAGCTTGGCAAGCTCCTAATTTTTTTTTTTAGCCCACATCAGCCTCTTTGACTGTTTTTTTGATGATGTTGCATTGGCAATGTTCAAAAAGTCGCAGACGAAAGCACCACAGCCGAGAAAGACGACGGCACCGCAAACTTCACGGCCAAGAAAGGTTCAGACGAGGACGCAACAGGCATGGACATTCTCAGTTGCCCTGGACATGTTAACTCATATGGAAATATCTTATCTTGATATTTGCATTTGCCTGGACTTCAATCAGCACAGGACCATCCGTACCCACTTCCTGGCAATTCCTCTGCATGAAGGCTACATTGATGAAGTTATATTGGACATTGTCACTAAGGCCTTGGACGTATTGTGTGTTTTGTGGCATGATATCATAATTGGGATCTCAACAGATGGAGAGAAGATGACTGACCAAGTATCTGAAGTTGCAACTCGGTTTGAAACTGTGGCCAAGCCTGGGTTTATTCACATCTGGTGTGGTGCACACTGCACCAAACTGTTCGGCCGAACCTCTTCGGTGAGTTTGGGCCGAACCGAATTGCACCTTATAGTTGCTTCTACCTAAGTGCAGTTCCAAAACAGCTGATCCCTTCCTTCCTCCTACTGACAAGCAATGCATTGCTAGTAGAGTGAATATTTCGTCGCTGCTTGTGTAATTACCGCAGAAGAAGATAAATAGAACAGAGTGAAACGATGGAATGAAGAGAATAGTTCAGAACAACTCTGGTTCTTCAGAATGGCAAATAAAAGCTTTGAATAGCCCATGTCTTGTGTCTAGAATATCCTAAGGTTCGGTTTGGTTGGTTCAGTTTTTTTTACTGGTTCGGGTGTTTTTACCAGTTCGGTTGGTTCGGTTTCTTTTACCAGTTCGGTTCGGATGGGTTTGGCAAAAACCCGGTCCGGTAGTTCACTAGTGCACACCAACTTGACCTTGTTTTGCAGCATGCTTACACCAAGATTGGCAATGACCAATTCTATGGACAGCTATGGACTACTTTGATTTCATACCTGGTGTGACAGGAAAACTTGATTGCTAACATGAAATCAAAAGCTCAAAAGGTTCCTGACACATGCTGAGAGTCAATCGATCATGTCAACTCCTGGTTGGCGTGGATGAATAATGCCTCAAAGTCAAGAAGCGCCCTTCCTCACCTCTGCCACAGTGGTCGGCACAGATTGTTGTAATTTCCAGATTCTCCAGGCAAGCAACAAGGACATACAAGCAGATTACAAGGTCATGCTGTCAAAGTCTCTGAGCATCGTTTCCATCTTCTCTGCTGTCCTGATTTGTGATTTTCATGAATGCAATGAGCTGTGAGAAGAATCTTATGAATGTCCTTTTTCAAATGGGACAAAAGCACATTTCTAGGTGCATTTGTTTCCTGTAGTCGACCTGACTTTAGGGACATCCTCTAGATAGAGGGAATAGTTTTGTGTAACTATGTGCTTTCAAGCATTCCCACCGTTGCCAATGGGAAGAGTTGGCATCTGTATTACTGATACTTATTGGTTTGTAGAACTGTACGCTTTATGGATTGCCGGAGGCTAAGATGTGGGCAGAAGAGGTGATGATAGAGATGAGACTGATAAACCGATGGCTGTGGATGGAATTGACCCGGGAGCAAGACATCGAGGTTGCGTGTTGAGGGGGGCGCAAGAGGCGCTCCTGACAAGGTCTACTACGTCCTGCACGACGATATTAGGTTTACGACAAGAACTTCATCTGTACGTACGATATCCTTTATCACATCTACGGTCGGGGGCATCCAAAACTTTATTTCTTGGCAGTATGACTAAGCTGGTAGAGTAACAGTGTTCAATTGAGGATAGGATCTTAACGCTGTAAGTTCAAAGAAGAGCTCAATGCATACATACCTATCTGAATACTCTTGAACCCTTTTTGGCGTGTTTCTCTTAGGTAACTAAAAAGAAATTACTGCTGCAGCTACAGGCGTCCAACCCCCTTCTACCCCAGTGACGCGAATAGTTTTAACGTTTTCAGTTTAACCCTTCCCCCCCACACCAGTAGAATATGTTTGTCCGGGTTCGCTGCTGTAGAGAGCGCTCGAACGCTACGAACGGACAGGGTCTGTCACGCTGCTCCGAGTTCTAAGACGTCGAGACCAATGCAGGGTAGCTGGGATCCCCAAGCGCTATGATTACCTTGTTTTGAACCAAGCTATACCGGGCAACCCCGGGGTCTGGTTGGTTTCAACACTGCCTGTAGTCGACACTGAGAAAATAAGACGTTCAAGACTCACAAAGTTGGCAACGCTGCCTGGGCAGACACAGCTGCATCGAGAGAGCAGCTTAGAGTCTCAGGTACGGCTCTGTCGTCGACGAAGGCAGCGTCCAGACAGCCGCGACGCCTGCAGGGCGGAGAGGCCAGTCTGCAGGCTGGGGCCTGCAGCAAGCAGCCCCGGGAGATGAGCGAACAAGGGCCGCGAGAACTAAGAAAAACAAAGCCCCAAGGACAGTAAATAAACAAGGCTGAGCTGAGGAGGGGTCGCCGGCCCCCAAGAGACCAGGGCGACGACCTCTACGAAGAGATTCGTGCTTTCCCAGATGGACTCTTCTTTGGAGGCGTCCGCCCTTGGCATGGGCGAGATGGTCTTTGCGGCGGAGAAGATCACCAAGAAGAGGATGCGCAAGTCCAAGACAGAATACCTTGTCAAATGGAAAGGATGGAGTCCAAGATACTCTACCTGGGAGCCCGAGGGTAAGTGATCACCTTGCTGTCCGAATTCCATTGATTCTGCCTAACAGCTTCGATCTTTTACAGAAAATATCCTGGACTCCAGACTGATTGAGCAATTTGAGCGCCGCCTCACCAGTGAGGGTGGAACATCTGGTATGGGCTCTGGCTCCTCCCCAAGCACAGACTCCAGTGCTCACAAACGAGGCCCAAAGCCCAAGACCTGGAAAGAGAAGCACCAGCAGGCAGGCAGAGATTCTTCCAAGAAAAGGGAAACTGAAGAGAAGAAAGAGAAGAAACCTCCTTCATTCCTCATGCAGACAGCCAGTGGCAGAATGCCCAAAGTGGCCAATCGCTTTGAGGCCAGCACAGACCCGACCAGGAACAAGGGGAGCATCAACAAGACAGAAGAGGGTAACCATTCCCATGGCAGGAGAAAGAGCAACGAGACCTTCGAGAAGTCCGCAATCAAGCTGGAAAAAGATTTGGAGCTGCTGCCTGCGAGTGGACAAAAGGTCACAAGATGTGACATGGTTGTGAAGAAGGAAAATGTTAAAAAAGAGGAGGAAGAAGAAGAAGAGATGATGGAGGAGGACGGAGAAGTGGAGGAGGAGGAGGAAGAAGAAGAGAGTGAAGATCGGTATGAGCTGACCGAGTGGTTCCCGCCTGACTCCTGGCCATACCTGAAGGTGTTTGTGACAGATGTGACGGTGGACAATGTGACTGTCACAATGCGGGAGTGCAAGACACCTGAGGGATTCTTCAGTCAGCCCACCAGCTGAGCATCTGGATGGGCCAGCAGTATTTTTGTACTTATTTGTCTACTTCATACCTCATTGCCTTTGACAACGCCACGGATGACTTATTTTTTACACTGCCAACACTGACACTAACGATGTCAGTGAACTTTTTGTTGATGTCACTAATGGGTGTTCCCTACAGTATTGCAAAAGTCACTGCCCTTTAGACTTATTTGTCCATTTCAAAGACCTTTTCATAAGTTTGAGGCGAGGTTCAGAGGAGCCAAGTCCTCATCACGCTGTATGAGCCAAAAATAAAGAGTCTCATCAAAACAAAGGATCGCAAACACTGGTTCAGGGATAACGCATTCGACGTCTACGCCCAGGGGATGTTTGACAAGGAGTTTGGCAGCAGTGCACTGAGCTTCTGCCAAAACGCAGGTGAACAAGTTAAATCTGAGCTTTTTTTTTCACCTGTCTGAATGCAAGACGCTGTCACTCCGACACGGACTCAGTGCCGAAGTTGGAGTCAGCGGCGAAGTTGGGGCCCCGGATGCACGATTTGAATTTCCCGGCGAGGAGAGCAGAGAGAGAAAGCCTTCTTTTTTGCCGTCGCTGCTGCTGCGTACAGGAGCAGCTGCGTACGGCGGCAGCAACAGCAGCGACAGCATCAGGGTGGCAGGCCATAGAGTAACTAGCACCTCTAGTGCAGTCACTCTGTGGGCAGGCGAGGTCGTGGCAGCAGCCGTCACCGCCACCGCCGCCTCCTTCGCTGCTCCGGCCAACTTGAGTCAGTTCAGTTCTATCGGACACTTGCTTGACTTGAGCATTGCGCTTCGTGTTGTTCGCCGCCAAGACGTTATCGTTCGAGGTCAGTTCCTGACCGATGGCCTCTACCGGGGGAACCGCCGGCCCCGGCGGCGGCGGCGGAAGCAGGGCCTTCGCCCAGAAACTGGTGAAGTGAGTTTGAGCCGAGACATCGGAACGCCTGCTAGATCGGAGAGTTTCGCGATAGTCGCGCGTTTCCTGCCATTCTCGTTCCTGACTACCTCTCTCGTTTGCAGGCATCATGCAATCGACATCCGGCGCCAGGCGGCCGCCGAGCTCAAGTCCGGAGGCGGCGGCCCTGGTGGTGGCGGTCCCAATAGTGACGCATCTGCGGCTCAGCAGAGACTTCTGGCCGCGCAGATTGGCCGCACCTCAGTCTCTTATCACCACGTGCAACAGTCATCTTCGTCGGCCACTTTGTCAAGCACCTCATCTTTGCCGCTGCCTATGGCTTCGTCCCCAGCGTTCTCCGTCCATCACTACGGCGTAAGTGCGAAAGGAGAGAAAAACATGAAGGGAAGCCTTGTTCGAGGTCAAACCGAGGTTTCATTCGGTTGTCACTCATCTAGGAGTCTACTTTTTCATTGTCAGTGATCATTTTGCGATCGTCTCTTCAGGACGGCTCGACTGCCGCCGTGGAGCCTGTGGACTACGAGGAATTCCTTATTCAACAGAATCGCCAAGGGGAACGCGACCCTCTGGCCCATGTTTTAGAGTTTCCCAGGGACGATTTAGAGGTGAAGGTCGTCCCCAGGAAGATCAGGACAATGGGTCACGTCTTGCCCGAGGAGTCGATGTAAGATACATTTCCACAGCAATCTTCTTACGGACTGAAATTTTCTGGAACCTTAATTTTTAGTGAGCAAGTTGACCCTTCGGTGCAGAACTGTGTAGAGTGCTACACCTCCGACTTCGTGGTGGTGAGGAGGAAGTTCCAGGAGTACAGCTCTTCTGTGCGACAGAAAGATGAGTCAGTAGAGCGACTGCGTCTTGCTGACATGACGCCGGCGCAAGAGTTTGAGGTGGACGACACACCGGACGCATCACCGGACTATGATCAAGTGAGTTGCTTACCGCTGGATGTTGAATGGTGGAAGGGATTTATAGCAAAAAACTACTTGAGCTAGAATGACATTTACTAGTTGACCTTTCAAATTAAAGCTCGGCGAGCAATCCATGTCCCAGACTCGCCACTGGCGTCGTAGCCTGAACATGTCCATGCCAAACTCCCTTGGAGGCAGTCTTAGGTCGTCGATGATGTCTTTGGACGCATTTCAAATGGTCCCGCGCTCCTCCTCACTCACGACGGTCAAGTTCAGGACGATGGACGATGGGACAAGAAGTCTGTCTGGATTTGACGTCGACGTTGCCACAATATGCGGAGGGAGCAGCGAGGATGATGAAGATGGGGTGCAAAGCAAGGGACTTTCAACAGCTTTGTCGATCAGTCCACTTTTGTTGTGTTTCCTCGGGTCATGATGAATGATCAATTGAACTCTCCAGGACAGCACACCCATCAACAGTGGAAACTCACCAGTGTGTGGGTCCCTTTGTGAAGACTTGGATTCCAAGAGATTGTCAGATCTGCTGGAAGCTATGAGCACACCCAGGATCGTCCATGAAGCTTCGGCGCGATTGCTAAACGTGACCTGTCTTTCTTCGCTTAGCTCCTGCTTGTCACCTTGATAATCACTGGGTCTGTGTTGTACGCTTAACTTTCTTGCAGGAACGCCCAGACCGTCAAGAAACTCCCCGGGGGTCTTGGGCCACGTTCGACCTGCGCAACTCCGAACCGGACCCGCCGGTGGTTGGATTGTTGGACCCTGTGGATGCCGAGACAGTGGATGCCCAAAATGAGGCTCGCCGGGTTGAATCTCGAATGGAAAACGTATTCGCGCTCTTCCCCGCTCAGCCAGAGAGTGAAAGGGTGGAAAGGAGGATGCCCCCGGACGAACCCAGTGAGCCGCAAGGACATAGGATCCTCGTCCAATGCAATAAACTAGAGTGAGTACCTTCACACGCACGTATGTGGACTCCTACGTCAGGACCTTATTGCTTCTACTCTGTCGACCAGGTTGAGTCTTCAGGTGGAACCCATTTTTGCTTCCATGGCCTTGTATGACGCCAAAGAGAGGAAGAAGGTGTCAGAAAATTTCTACTTCGACATGAATACCGAGCAGTTGAGACGAATGTTGGAGGGCTACATTCCACAGGTAAGGACAACTCGTTCATCAGTGCAAAGGTCAGTCTCGAGGGTCAGACGGACACCACGCGGAGGCAAAATGTACCTCCTGTTCAATGGACTCAGCTTCTGCAAGTCACTCTTGTTTCTACACTAGGCTGATTACTCAACACAAGCGAGGGCCTGCGTTTTTGAGGTCACAAATGCTTCTCCAGACCTCTTTCTGGTAGTCAAACTAGAGAAGGTCCTTCAGGGGGACATCAACGAGGCCGCTGAACCCTACCTCAAGGAAGCGGTAGGCAACACGAATGTCAACCATGTACCAAAGTTTGAGGCTTCAACGGTACTTTTGATTTAGCAAAACTTGGACAAAGTGCGCGCTAACGCGTACGATGCTTGCAACCGCTTGGGGAAATACCGCATGCCGTTCGCCTGGACCGCCATCTGGTTGCAAAACATCACCAAGGGTAAGGATGGCGGTGGAGCCGACTCTGGAGGCTCAGACGCAGAGTCCACAGCATCTAATAGCCTGGACAGGAAATCGAGCACATCCAACTTCGAGCAGTTCCGTCGCTCCGCCAACGTAACAGCAGGAGGAAAAGACTCCCATCATAGGAGGGGCTCATTGGAGAGAAGCAAGAGAAGTTCTTGGGCGGGAGACGACTTTAACTCTCAGCTGGATGCCTTCGCCCCGGTCACACTCACGGTGTCCAGCTTTTTCAAGCAGGTAACTCGTAAGAGAATCTGAGGTGCGCTGTTACTCATTGTGTAATTATTTACAGGAAAGCGATAAGTTAAAGGACGACGACCTGTATAAGTTCTTGTTGGACTTGAAGCGTCCTGCTGCCCTTAAACGGCTCAAATGCATCCGAGGCACGCTGAAGCTGGATATCTCGGTGGCACCTGAGCAGACAAAGTACTGCTTTACTCCTGAGTTGACCAAGCTCATTCCTTTCCCAGGTGATCATGGTTGGAAACCTTTGTTCCTCTTGCACTTCTTATAAAGTCTTCTCGACGCAGATATGAAGGCTCGGCCCACAAAGGAGATCCTGGAGTTCCCCCCGAGAGAGCTACTCCAGCCCAACTATCACTTCCGCAATCTGCTCTACGTCTGCCCCAAAGAACTTAACTTCACCAACCGATCAGGCGAGCGTGCCAGAAACATCGCAGTCAAAGTACAGCTTATGGGAGATGATGACTCCCTGGGGCTGAAAGTCATCTATGGCAAGAGCTCCTGTCCGGAATTTACCACCGAAGCGTACACTGCTGTTACCTATCATAACAAGTAAGTATTTTTCATGGGTGGGTGCGATTGCATCATCCTCAACGCAATGTATCCCTTGGCAGAACACCAGACTTTTACGAAGAAGTAAAGATGAAACTTCCTTCCAACCTACGTGAACGACACCATCTCCTCTTCACATTCTACCACATCTCCTGTCAAGGGCAAAGAAAGGAGCAAATTTCCACGGAAGTGCCAGTTGGATACACGGTAATAGCGCAATTGCAACGATGGCTGCAGCAACCTGCATCTCTTTACTACACACGAAGAGTTGGAGGTTGCTGCGCTCGTGTAGTATGACACTCGTGTGACTGTATCTTAGAGCAGACTTGGTTAATTTTTTTACCCATTTTCCTCAACAGTGGATCCCCATCTTCCGTGGCGGGAGTCTGCAGACCGGGCTTTTCGAGCTGCCCGTTATGCTGGAACCGCCGCCAGCTGCGCTGCGCTACATCCCCACAGACTCGGGAGGCGCTCCGCCAGGCACCAAATGGGTGGACAACAAGAAGCCCATCTTCGCAGTCGAGCTCACTGCTTTCACGACCGTGCATGCCCTTGACCCTTACCTAGACCGGTTTCTCAATCTCACAGCCACCTTGCAACTTGGGAGCAATCAAAACAGCAATGAGCGAGCCACTGAGGAGCAACTGCTGAAGCTTTTGACCGAACTTCCTCGTGCCCGACTTGAACCTCTCTCTCGGTTCTTACCTCTGGTGCTGGATAAACTTCTGCTGCTTATGGTCAGACCTCCATCAGTGGCCGGGCATGTGCTCAATGTAGCGCAAGCTGCCTTCGCGGCCGTCGCTGCCATCGTCAACAAGATATCGACGGCTGTAAGTATGTCAATTTTAAGTTCAGAACATTGTTATTGCATCCATTGCCTTATGCTTCCTTGCCCCACAGCCCGAGCTGACTCATCTGAATGACCGTCACGGCCGAAATGCGCTACTGGCTTCGTACGTTCACTTCCAAGCTCATTTACCCCATCCAGACTTGAGAGCTCATCAAAGTTCTACCGGCCGACCGAAATCAGCTCCAGCATCTCGATGTCCCGGTGCTGAAAGGTCGAGCGGCATTTCCCTCCTTGCAGATGAAGAGGTCGGAAACATTATCATGATGGGACAGCCGACAAGCAAAAACGGTAGGCAAAACGCACATTTCATTCTTGCAGCTATGACTACTGCACTCCCAGTTGGAGTCCGAAATTTGCAGACCTTGCGTGGCAAAGACTGTAGTAGCGGCACCATAGCAGTCAGCGGTAGTATGTCTTGTCACTATGACATTTTCATTTGAGACATCTCTCAAATTCGCCCACGGTACCGCCATGATGGAATGACATGAGTTTGCATGGAATAAGGAGGGTTTGCGTGGAATATCCCGTTCTCATATTCTTCGCAATCAGTACGTAATCAAGAGCTCGTAGTTCGTTTGCCTCGTGGTATGGCTGTTATTCATCGCTAATAGCGGTATGAGGGCGCCGCATCGCCGAGGCATTGAGAGAATATTTTCTGGCTCAGGAACCGAGACTGAAACAAGTACACAAAACCTCGGGCTTACAGAAACTTTTGAGTACCATTGACAAAAGCATACCTCGCGTTTACAGCCAATCGTGTTTCATTGATGTACTTACGGTAAAGGAGAAGTCCAGCATTTGAATCGATAACGATAGTTATCCTTATTAATGTGGACTCGACTCATCGGCACTAATGGAAACTACCCATCCCCCGAGGGTCCCTCCAGACTCCGAGTAAATCACCTGGATTCGGTTTCCCGTGTCGTGACTCATTTCTCGACCCAAGGTACGGGGCAACGGACTGGATAATGGTCCAGTCGTGCTTATCCACTCCACGTTGCCTGAAGATGGGAGAAGAAATCAAACGCCGACTACGCCGACGTCGACGATGAGGGATTTGACATCGCCAGCAATGACTTGGCGAAGCCCGTGGACTTGACGTGACGCTAGGTCGTCGTAGCCGTCAGCGAAATTTTCGGCGACCTGGACATGCACGAACTGACGGGAAATCGAAACCCCGACAGGCCGGACCCTGTGCGGTGGCGAGGTCTCTGGCTGAAGACGGACGAGAAAGTTGGCGCCGAGGCCACGACAGCAGTAATATGTGGCACGGAGCGAGACATTCAGCGCGGAGTCTTAGCGGCACTTAAAAATGTCGCCAGCCTGCTCTGCACTGACGACACCGTGGAGGGCCTCTACGTCGGCTGCTCCTCCGATTGGAGCAGGGTGGTCATGGTCATCCTCCTTAAGAATGCAGACTCGTACGCAGCGACGAAGCACGCCATCTATCACTTCAAAGTCGGCCGCTGCACCTGCGTGGAGGGATACGGTACCCTTGCAGTTCTGGACAGAAAAGCCCACTGGTCGTGGCCGAGCGAAATTGTGTGCGCCGACGAATGCGGTATGGAGCGCACGTACTGGCGCTTCCAGCAGGATTGCCGTCCCAGGCGGTGGTCGATTTCTCACACGCTGTATGTATATCCATGCAACACTATTGGCTGTTATTTAAATGTGAACGCGGCATTTCATCAGGGGTACGTAAAGTTGCAGGCAGATCTTTCCAATTGAACTATTCTAAGAGGCCCGCTGTTTTGTGCGTCATGAAGACTTGTCATGACGAAGGAGGCCATGCCCGCTCATGACGTGGAATTTTCGGGTAAGACCTAACAGTAGAGGTTTATCATAAGGCCTTGACCTAATGGGCTCTTGTACCTCTGCATAGGAGTGCTGAGGGCGTGCGACCACGCCGATTTCTTTCAACTTGGAGCAGTCAGCGCAGTACATGTACAGTACTGACCGGGTCATCCCGAATTTCGTTACGGTCGCCACAGACGAAGGTTTTGAAAAACTGTCCGACTTTCTCGACGCATTGTTTAACGCGCCGAATGTCTAAATTGACATTTTTATGTTTCGTTTGACCTGTCTTGGAATATTAGCCCTAAGAGTTCTACGCGTTTTTCTGAGTGAACGCACTTGAGACCTCAAGTGAAGGCGCACGTTCCAGATGTCCTCGCCTACGAAAGATCTTCAAGGATAATTATCATTGTTAAAGTCAACAGCACCTTTTGTAATTAATTGGTGCACATTCCCGTAGCTCGACTGCGTTAAGGAGTAGAACCCTGGAGAGAGTGTTTATGTTCCATCCGCACAGACTTCGCTTCAGACGCCGCTGAGTATAATCAAGAGTGCTGGACAGTCACTGTTTGTGCTTGTTAAGACATTCATTCGGCCTTGGCGTCGATCGCAGCTCTTGATCGTAGTAGCTCCACGTCTGCATAGCAGTAGACATGGCTCATTTGGAGGATGAGGAGCAGCTGGGCCTTTGCGCCATCTGCTACGTGCGCTGGTGTAGCTCGCCCAAGGTGTGGTGTAGGGTCGCCTGTTTCCTTACCACCATCACACACGGGGCCGTCTACGCCTTCATCGCCTGCCTTCTTATCCTTGACCTCAAGCTCTCAACCTACTTGCCCTTGCTCTCGCTGATCATCAACGATGCGGAAGACGTCATGACTGAGACTTACATCTCTTGCTGCTTGATAGGAGCTCACTTTCTCTTGGCACTTCCGTATTTATCCGTGGCAGCGGCAGGGACACGAAGCACCGGCCTTGTGATCTTTGCTTGCAGTACCTGTGTGCTGGAGTTCCTGGGATGGCTGGCTCTGACGACGTACTACGCTTACGTGGCAAAAGACGGCGGTGATTTGGTACAGTGGGTGGTGCTGGCCAGCGCAATCTCTCTCTTCTTCATTTGCTTCACGCTGCTTGTCGCCGCGTACAGAGTGCGCAAGAGAGAGCGATTGGTGGCCATGCACACGGCCAAGCTCATCTCGAGCAGGAAGAGGCACAGGAAAAGCGGGAATACGAAACAGATGAATAGTGTTTCTACATGTAGTCGGGAGTTTGTGAGCATTAAAGAGTCATCCTAATATTCCTTGTTTGAAACGGTATTCTGTGGTCATGTTTAACTCATTCTCCTATATCTGTTCCTTTCCAGGGCTCAACGACTCCATGTCGTCCACTTCTTCCTCGTCGGCAAAGTTGGTACACGAGCAATTGGCGTTACAATGGAGCATCGCCAGCGGGAGTTGCCGTGATGCTGCCCTCGCTGCTGGATGGTTTTTTCTGGAGTTGACTTCAAAAGCAATGGTGGAGCACTTAGCGACGACCTCTAGGTTGACGACGCCGAGGAAGGCCAGATTCTCTGATCAATTCCACGACGATGTGCTGAACCTGGTGGCTAAGCTAACCTCTGACATCGTGTGTAGGCATAGGGAGTCACCCGAGGTGAATCTGAGTTGCTGCAATTTAACCACTGCCACAATTTTTACTCAGAGCATGACTTCCAATAGGTGATTGAAAGGGTGAATTCGGCACTGGCCTTCTTCCTTCAAGACCTTCTTTCTGTGATGGACAGGGGGTTCGTCTTCTCGCTCATCCGCACCTACATGAGAGACGTCAACTCCAGGATGACCAACAATACGGAGTCGCTTCCGTTGTGGTTGCTTCAGGTAAGCTTTTTCTCCAATCTCCCTTCAACATCACAGTATAACACTTCATTCAACTCTTCTGTTTCAGCTGGATTTTGTTCGCATCGTCTGCTCACATGAGCATTTTGTGCCACTGAACCTACCGTCCCTTCATCCCTCATCGGACGCTCCCTCTTCATCGTCACCGTCGCCTTCCATAAGGTCCAACGATTCACAGAGTTCATTCATTGCTCTCGGCAGTTCTTCCACCGGACAAGAGAGACAACATTGGTCAGACCTGACCAGTGACTTCAGAAAGAAACACTTTCTTGTCGGCTTGGTGCTGTCGCTGCTGTCGAAATCTTTCGAGCAATCGTAAGTGCCTGTGATAGTTCAAAGTGGAGGTCAGGTAGACTTGACTGCATTCGTGCTTTTTTTTATAGAAGTGCTGAGGTGCATAGTCGAGCTGTTAATGCTGTCCGCGCTCTGTTGGCCAGTCACGATGGTGATGACCGGTACGCTAGTGGTGACTGTCGCGCTCGCGTCGCATCCCTCTATCTGCCACTGGTTGCAATCGTTCTTGACAATCTGGAGAAGCTATTCTCGTGGCCTACGGAGGGGGAGACCAGAATTGTGGGCGCGGCCAATCAGAATGAGCATCTGAACCTCATTCTTACTGCAATTTCAGACAATGTGCCAAACGTGCGTGTTTGCTTATCTATTTTCGTTTTTACATGGGATGTCGTTTTACAAGTCTAAGCTGATATTACAGGCCAGAGGCCCTATTATCCTCAAGGAGGAGACCACCCGAAACTTGTTGACCTGCGTTATCTGGGTTCTAAAGAACGTTGAAAAGTCTGTGCTCAAGATGTGGTGGTCGGACATCTCCATAGTCAGACTCCAGACGCTACTCGAGGTCCTCAGGATCTGCATTTCGTGCTTTCAGTACAAGGTAAGAACCAGACGTGCTTGTGTGACTTCACTACACACCCTTGGAACACATAGTCAAAGCTTTTGGTGTCCTTTGGCTAAGAAAAGACCAGAATACGGGATGCTTACGTCTCACGCAGAGACGCGGCAAGAGTGTGGTCGGTTTTAAGAGCGAACCCAACCTCTGGATGGCGAGCAAGGTAACCTTCAGCCTGAGCCTGGGACTCCCGCGGAGTCCGAGCGATGGATTTCGGTTCTCGCCACCTGCTGGTGCAGACGCCCCCTCGGATGGATCGGATTTTTACAGATTTTCTAGAGAAAGCAGTCCACACATCGTACAGGTAGAAAGTTACCTATATAGCGGAGATTGAGACTGAAAAGCCGTCTCAAACCATTACTGGGGACGTAGAGCACGCGCACATCATTTTAGTGATAGAGAGAGACTTCATCACGATTGCATCATGTATCATATTATTCTTTTGCTCGAGGTTTTTCTGTGGTGCTTGCAGGGGCGACGACACATGCGGACCCGAGCTTTGACGAAGTGTTGCAGCCGCCAGCACCAGCAACCACAGAAGCTGCGCAGTCAAGCTGGCAGCACAGAGTCGCTTGACCTTTCTTACTTGGCCTTAGAAACTCGTCTTCTTTCCTTTCAAAAGACCAAGGTTTGGCACAGTTCAGTGCTACACGCAGCGTAAGCTGCACGAGTCCGTGATGTCATGAATGGTTACTAAACAGGAATGGCGGTGATGTGAGAGTTCAGGGAACTTTAATTCTGCTCTGTTGTTGGTTCGTACGAGAGCAAAGTCTTATTTCACGGTTCCTTCAAGCTTATTAGTCTGCGTCAACTGTATGTAGTGTATCCATTCTATGCTCCTGTGCGTGCTTTGCACCGGTTTTTGCCAAGCCACTACCACCTGTGCCATGTGAATAATGTATCATAAGGTTACGTTGCTGTCATTTTACAGTCTCTCCAGCATGTGATGTCCAACGTGAACACCACCGTGCACATAGACGTATTCATTGGGTTCACGTTTGTCGTACATCTGCACCAAATTCATGGGATTGATCACGTATTTTTCAGGGCAAAAAGCTACTCCGCAAACATGCCACCCTGGGCACGCGAAAGGGCACGGACGTGCGCAGTCGTCTGGAGGACATGATTATGGGGCAGAACTCGAATCGCGCGGACTTTCTTAGCAGAAGTAGCAGAAAAGGTAGGTGGAGCGCAAAATTGCCTAACCTAACCTGACCTAAACTTTGTGTAGATCGAGCGGCACCATCCTCTCCGAATCCCGACGTTGGACGCCGATGGCAGAAGTCTACCTTTCTTCGAACTTCCGGTGTCCTCTCCAGCTTAAGTGGTGGCGGCAGCGACACTGGATCGATCATTGACGGCGGCTCCAACCGCATCAGCTCTGTCTTCTTTGATCCAGAAGTTGAGTCTCATCTGGAAGGCTTGCTGGCCACGGAGGCCAGCATGGTGGTGCTAGACTCTTTGGAGCTTGTGGTACAAGTGGCTTCTCAGGTGGATCAGTCCAGTGGGCTTCTGGCTAGTGTACTGAGAGTGCTGCTGCACGCTCTCGCCACCAACCAGTCCACGGAATTCTTACGCCATCTGTTCGCCGTGCAGAGGTCGTTTGTTTTCAAATTTCCATCACTCTTGTTCGACGAGGCAGCCGAACATTGCTCAGACCTCTGCCTGCGGCTGCTCAGACATTGCTCGTCTTCCATCTCGGCTGTGAGGTCGCAGTCGTCGGCATCGCTCTACTTGTTAATGAGGCAAAACTTTGAGATTGGCAACGTAAGAATGCCCGATTAAAACTACAGGAATTTACCCAGTTAAGTATCATCACTTTCTTTTTCTTCTAGAATTTTGCAAGGGTCAAGATGCAGGTTACCATGTCATTGAGCAAGCTGGTGGGGACCATATCTAATTTTAACGAGGATTACCTCAGGAAGTCCCTCAAGACGATCTTGGTCTATGCAGAACAAGACCAGGAATTGTCTGACACGTCTTTCCCAGAACAGGTATAACTGAAAGCATCATAGGAGTACGATATTAGCGTTTGCACGCCATCATCGTCATTATCTTAACCCACAGGTCCAAGACCTTGTATTTAACCTGCACATGATCCTGTCGGACACGGTAAAAATGAAGGAGTACATCGACGATCCCGAGATGCATATGGACTTAATGTATCGCATCGCCAAGGGATATCAAAACTCTCCGGACCTCAGGCTCACTTGGCTCGAGTCGATGGCAACAAAGCACGAGCAGGTACGTGTGTAGCTTGTCTCAAATGTTTGTTACGGAAATTAATGGGGTGCGTGTCGATCTTCTCCCGTAGTACGGACACTATGCCGAAGCCGGGATGTGCAAGGTTCATTGTGCGGCGCTCATCTCTGAGTATCTGCACATGCTGGAAGATCGCGCCTACATGCCAACAGGCGCGGTGACTTTTTCTCGCCTGACGCCCAATGCGTTAGAGGAGTCTGCTGTGTCTGATGACGTCGTGGTCTCACCCGGTGACCAGGAGGGAATCTGTACGGGAAAGAACTTCACCGAAAAGGGGTTGCGCGCGTTGCTGGACAGTGCAGCCAAGTGCTTCAGCCAGGCGGGCATGTATGAGACTGTGAACGAGGTGTTCCGCGCAGCCTTGCCGATCGCAGAGGCTGCCAGAGATTTCAGGCGGCTATCCGAAATGCATGCCGAACTGTCTGAAGCCTTCAGGAACGTTCATAAGCTGAGAGGAAAGAGGATCTTTGGCACCTACTTCAGGGTTGGTTTCTATGGCGCCAGATTTGGAGATCTGGATGGAGAGGAGTATGTGTACAAGGAAAAGGCTCTTGCGAAGTTGCCAGAGATTGCTCACAGGTTAGAGGTAAGACATCGACCACTTTATTTGTGTTGAGTGTGAGAGGTCGAACACTGAAAGTCACGCTTTTTCATTGCAGAACTTCTACGGCGAAAAGTTCGGCAAGGAAAATGTGATCATCATCAAGGATTCAAAAATTGTCGAGTTGAGCAAGTTGAACCCCGAAAAGGCTTACATCCAAGTTACTTATGTCGAACCTTATTTCGACAACTTCGAGCTCAGAGATCGTATCACAATTTTCGAAAGGAACTTTAACATCAGTGAGTATCTCGCCTTTGACAACAATTGTATATGCTAACGTCGGTAGTAATCTGTTTTCTTTAGTCCGATTTATCTTCGCTACTCCGTTCACTCCTGATGGAAGTCCTCACGGAGAGCTACACGAGCAGTACAAGCGCAAGACCATCTTGACCACGAGCCATCACTTTCCTTACGTCAAGACACGTATCCAAGTGGTTGAGCGCAAACAAATAGTGCTCACTCCCATTGAAGTTGCCATAGAGGACGTCCAGAAAAAGATCGCCGAGCTGGAGGCCGCGACTAATCAGGAACCGCCGGATCCCAAGATTCTCCAGATGGTTTTGCAGGGATGTATTGGTACCACTGTCAATCAGGGACCAATGGAGGTGGCGAACGTGTTCCTCAGGGATCTCTTCGAAGGAGGACAGGTGGTGGACAAGCACCGTAACAAGCTCCGGCTCTGTTTTAAAGACTTTGACCAGAAGTGAGTAAAAAAGCCACGGCCGTAGTTTGCGCGGTCCTCTTGTCAGTCGCACTGTACAACTTGACATCCTTTCAGATGCGATGAAGCATTGCGCAGGAACAAGAAGCTTATCAGCAACGACCAGAAGGAGTACCAAAAAGAATTGGAAAAGAACTATGCTCGCTTCCATAACCATATGTCGCCTTTGTTTAGAACCGGGCACAATCATCAGAAAAGAGAAAGTCCCAGGTAAGATCACTGGAAAGCATTGCTGTACGCAAGATCACTCCGTGTCCTCACACTCGCGCCTATGATTTCTCTTCGACAGAATGCACGATGACGTGAATGAATCCAAGGTTACCAGTCCCATGGTCTGAGAGCTACATACGCAGACTCTAGCAAGGAACAGCATTCCATGAGCGACAGTCAACAGCAATACTTCTGAGTATTATTGAGCATCACATGATCAATTACACTGTAGGAATTGTTAAAGTTACGAGCCTAAGTTGTGTTGTAGTCGTAACGCCTCTCGAAGCTTTAAACTTTGCACCGTCTCTGGCTGCTCCTTGAATAATTGTAAAGTGAAGATGGAGTTCTGCCGGTCTTCCTGGACATCCTACAACTACAAAATTAATTGTTGCCAACTTATTTAAAGTTAAAGTTCGTTCAATGTACTGATCAACACCTCCAACTGCATAGAACTGCGACTGATTGATGTTATTATTAACCATTTCCTACTTACGTAGAATGTAATATATAAAGCGCGAGGACTTCGTGTAGTCTGTCTGTCTGTCTGTACGTCCGCGGCCAATTTCCAGCTATTGCGCCGATGACTTTCGTGGCTGATGAGTCGCGCGTGATGAGCTCGGTGCGCGTGTCGAGCGTGCGAGGGTCGTATAACGGAACTGCCGCAGTTCTCTAAGTCTACTTAAATATGAAACGTCTGCTACAGTACAATTCTGCAGTCATGCTTCGGATTCTTGTGCACCACCCTGTAGTTCCTTCGGGCTTCAAGGAATAGACTGGCCAAGATCTGATCTCAATCACACCGTGCGTACGCGTCATGGATGAGGACTGATGTCAAACTATCCATGGGCCACAGCTGAGATTTGGCGGGAAATCGATATCACACAAACAAAAAGACCATTTAGCAGAGAAGTTTTGCGCAATGTGCAGTTTTGTACCAAAAATTTCTCTTTCTGTCAGCTACAGGACGAACGCAGGCAAGACAGTGTGAAAGTGTCCTCCTCTCTTTCCGAGCCAGCAAAAGTATGAACATTGTTTTCGGTTTCACGCCCAATCCGGGATTTTTCCAGTGCAGAATTGATTCTTCACGCGATCATTGATACCGATGATGATGGAGACGTTAAGAAGAGCTGTTAACCCTTTCGTTTGGTTCGCCTTCCTTCCTTCCTCGCGCCGGGTGCGCATCTTGACGCGCGGCGTCCGCGTCCGCGTCGGCGTCAGCGCTCGCGATCAAGTCTCCGGAGAAGGCACAAGAATAAGACTGGATGTTAACTGACATCAGCGAGGAATTCGACGCTGCTCAGTTTGACGCGTTTTCATACCTCCAAAAAAAAGGCATTTGATAAAAGATGTTGCCATTAGTGAAAAAGTGATATTTTTTTTTTTGTCGTGAGAGAACGAAGAAAGACAAAGTGCATGATGCAAACCAGTGAAATTCTCTTCCTGCTCTCGTTCTTCCTCTTGTCTGACTCGGCTGGAGGGCAAGGACGACAACGGCATCTCCTTCGCCACCGATCATCGGGACTCCTACGGCATCTCCAGCCACCGCAACGTGGTGACGATGACGGATTCATGACCGACTTTTTCTCCAGGTTCCCGAACTCACCCTTCCTGACGGGGGAGAGTGAGTTCGGGAGGAACTGGAGCTTCTTCCCGGACCTGAGGGAGGCCGAGGAAGACTTCCAGGCCCGTCAGTTTGCACCAAAGGAGTCGTTTCGCCATCGTACGTCAGATTTTTCTCTTACCCTTTTTTCTTCCCCTCTCATTGCAAAGTGGTGCTGGCCAGACAAGTTGCAGATGATCCTCTGCTTGACGTTGTAATTAGACCGCGAAATTTAAGGTGAACAAAACTTTTAGGGCTTGTTTTACAATTTCTTTTACCAAATATTTTTTCAGAGCTCCTCAAAATGTTCACGTTTTCTCCATTCTTCAACTTTTACTCACCAGTGCTATCAGAACTGTGTCAGAATCTTATTGCCTGCTGCGCTTTTTCTTCATTTTTCAATTTTTTGCACTGACACTACAGGGTGACTCGTACCGAGTGTAAGAATAGAAGCCATCACCCTCGGTCTGTTCCCGCAGTCACTAACCAATTTATTAGTAATGACAAGTCTGGCGTAAGTGATGCCAGAGCTGACTATGGCATCAATGTTCTACATACGCGAGATTGAACTGTGCATGTAGTTTATAATCTTTTCTTTGATTTTTGTTTTCGTTGTGTTTTTATTAAGAACATCTTTATTTTTTTTTTTGTTGGTGGTGGTGGTGGGGGGGGGGGGGGGGGGAGAGACCCAACATAATGAGGTTTTCAAACCTGAGCAACTCATGTTCCTACACGTGGGCGCGCCATGTGTGGGCGTTTTTTTTCGAAAGTGTTTTTATTCTTTCACCGATTTTTGTGGTTTGCC
>JAAUXU010104414.1_pt1 | contig 28290 bp, 25 predicted proteins | sample 7278151 | NCBI WGS metagenome assembly JAAUXU01 (sample SAMN14350113, study PRJNA611818) | marine sediment metagenome | isolation source: surface marine sediment (1.8m) | place: French Polynesia: Moorea | collected 2018-08
CCCCCCCCCCCCCCCCCCCCCCCCCCCCCCCCCCCCCCCCCCCCCCCCCCCCCCCCCCCCCCCCCCCCCCCCCCCCCGCCCCCCAACAGCAGATGAACCGTGCGAAATGACGAGTTGTTGTCTGCCTCCCTCGTCTGCTTTTTTTTAGAGAAAGTTATGTAACTTAACTGCCTTAGTAACTTTCTGTGCTTATGTGAGTCAGAAGGTCTGGATGAGGGACATTAGACACGCGCACACACATACTAAATATGGTCATGGACACTGTACGTGTTCTTCTGTACACACACAGACGAACACACGTTTTGTCAAGCCAACGAACCATTTCCAACGGTAGGAATACATTTATCGCACCAAATTGGACACTGGAGTTGCCACCAGAGCCAGTACAATGAGGCACTTCAGTCCTCTCCCCCCCCCCTCGGGCCTTAAATTTAGGCCTGGCAGAAAGAAAGAAGTGCTGGGTTTTACATTGAAATCAACGCGTGAGACAACTATTGCACTGCTTTAACTCCTGCCTTCAGAGGTGATGAGCAAAGAGAAAGATTGGATCATCTGTGGTTTTGCTCTGATCCGCCAAATTTTTTTTTGAAAAATCGCATTTTTGCGGCTTCTCCTTTGTGACATTTTCCACGCGCGCCTTTTAAGTAGGGGGGAGGAGGGGGGAAGAAGGAAGGAAGGAGGGTAAATCCCAAAATCCCCAGGGTTTTTCTCCGAGCAGAAGGAATTTACAAATGTGCTTGGCTAAATCAGTGAAATTTTTTGTTCTCTCTCTCTCTCTCTCTTTCTGCGCAGCAGCCCGCAAATACACAATATGAAAACGGCAGTAAATCTTGCTGCAGAGGAATTTTTCCCACCGCCACAGTCCACACATTGCCACTTCACTCAGGCTATTTCTTGTAACGTGGCCAACTTGCTAAAGGGCCAAAACGACCAAGTAGCCAACCAGTCAACCGCCAGTGACTAGCCAGGATGTTTGCGTGCGTGCAGTACAGACTCGTGTGTTTGTGCAATACAGAGTCGTGCGTGCGTGCCAACAGCCAGCAATGCACAGTTACACACGCACGCGCGCAAACAAGAGCAGCATGACAGCTTGCCAGCTGCTTATTGCTACTGACAAAAAAAAAAGAGGCTATAATTGCTGCTGATGCTAGAACTAGTGATGAAATACAATAAAGGAGAGAATTGTGTTAATATCTCATGTTTCTCTCTCGTTTGGAACTGAAAAAAAAATCCTTTTGGGAGAAAGAGGTTGAAAAATCGGTTGTTTCGCCGACATTTTTACCACTTTGTCCGCCCGTTGTTTCTTTCTTCTGACGGAACAAAGCGAATTTGACACACATACACGTGCGGGACTTTCAGGAGACACCGTTTGCGTCGCCGACGAGAACAGATCTCTTTTTTTTCGTGGCTTTGGGCGTTTTGCCCTTGGTGGAAAAGCGCGCTTCTTGCCTCTTTCGCTCTTCCTGCTTTTCCCACCTTCTTCTTTTTCCACAAAAGAAATGAATGGAAGAGGAAAAAAAAGGAGACGCAACCAAAGTCTTTTGAAACAAAGCAGAACTTCTTAAAATGTCTTGTTTCCTTAACCCTCGAGAGAAGAGGGAGAAGAACTTCTCTTCCGTCTGAGTGTTTTAACTTCTCAGTTCCGTATTTGTCTTTTGCATTTTTTCTCTCTCTCAATCGCTAACTAACGGGTTAAGCAAGAGAGAGAGAGAGAGAAGGAGAGAGAGAGAAAGAAAGAAAGAAAGAGAGAGAGAGAGAGAGCTATGAGCAAACACACCCGCGCAAAAATCCTCTCTCTTCTTCTTCCTCCTCCTTTGTTTTAACGAATGCAAGACTTTCTTCTCAGCGTTTGTTTGAGCTTGAAAAACACACAATAGTAAGAGAGAGAGAGACAGAGACAGCCCATGCAAGGACCATTAAGAAGACTGGCAAACCTGGCAAAAAAGGCGCAGTCCTTGCCCAAGCCTCAACAGGCACTTGTCAAATATTTCCCTCAGATTTGTATGTTACAAAAAGGAGGATAGAGAAAGAAACTCTTTAGTTGTGAACTCTCACTTGTGCAAAAGACATCAGACAGTCTAGACATTGGCTAAAAGCGTTGTTTTGCGGCCGGTCTGAGTTTCTCCGATATTTTCTAAAGTTGAAAGCTCGGCAAAAGGTGCGTATTCAAGGACTCCACCCTTTTTTTTTCTTTCTCGTCATGAAATGATGACTAAACGATCCTCGTATCAGACGTCGTTGTGGCTGTTGCTGCGATAACATTCCAGCCGGGCTACATAAGCAGGGGGTCCGGAATTCTAGAGCAACATTGTTCAAGCGCATTATCGACATTTATGCATCAGCTGACGATGCGGAGCACCTAAAAGTCCTGTTGCGAATCCCAGAGAAGAGAATAACATCCTTCAGCTGTTGCGACGCAGGCTGCAAGTACGCAAGGGGGTAGAAAATCTAACTAATGCAACTAGTGCTTGCATTAGTCATTTCTCAGGGTCAGATAAAGAAGTGACTTTGGCATGACATCACCAGCCTCCCTCTTGAGGTCGAGACGAGACACCAGAAGTGTCTTCCTAGCGCAGTTTGTCTCTGCAGGAGCATTTTTCGGTATTGTTCCGTCACTTTCTTCAGACTTTTGCGGCCGGAGGGGTGCAATAAAGAGGTTTAGCTTTGAGACAGCCTCTGATGGCTTTACGGTTAGTCAGTTTATGCAACTTGGAGAGGAAATAAAAGGCACGCGCTAACCGGCTGAGGCGCTCAAGTCAGAGAGAGAAGCAGACGGAGAACAAAAGCGCGGTAATGGAATTGTCACGAAGGGTCTTTAGTAACAGTCTTGGAGTCTTTTTTCTTACCTTGTCCTCAGAATCAGTCTTTTCTCTGGCTGGAGACGCTGAAAGAGAGAAAGAAAAGCTCACGTTTAGAAGAGTCGTCGTCACGGGCAAGGTTTGGGATGGCGACAGCGTATGATAAACACACATATGATGATCGCCATGATGAGAATAACAATGAGGCTGCTTTATATGATCTTCCACGCTCAAGGACAATTCTTGAGCGAGACAAAAGGAAGGCCCGATTTCGGACCATTTTCCTTCTCTACCATCAAATTTTGAGCGGAAAAAAGGAGCCTCCAAGAAAGTAATCAAAAGGGATCCAAAGAATTGCTTATCTGTGAAGCAAAGATATTTTCTGAAAGGAAGCTTGGCTTTAGGGGAAAAAACATTCTTCCTTTGAGAACAGGCAGCAATTTCGTTGTCAAATTTTGGTCCCATTTTTAAGGGTCGTCGTCGGCCCCTACAAAGAAATTATACGGTAAGGAATAATTTGGTGCCAGAGAAAAAAGTCCTCAACACTTCGGTCTCACAGACCCTTTTGTGCCTGTAAAGTGTGTCTCAGTGACAATTTTTTTTCGCATGCCAAGGGCTTCTTTTTTCTGCGCCTGCATTCCCAAGTCACTCGCTCCTCCTGCGTCAACCAGCAGTTACAGAACAAGCCTCAACTGCGGGAAATGTTCAATCCACACTGGGGGAGCCCAGGACTTCACTGCAGAGGTCTAAAGGCCAACTCGGACTGCAGTTTGACTACATAAAAAGGAGGGCACTTGTTTCTGGGCTCTACCCATCTACTGTGCACGGTGGTGTCTTACTCATGGTCGTGCCAGGTTTGGCGTCAATGGGCACTGTCGAAGAATTACTGTTGCTGTACAGCGTCCATGAAAGGGCCTCCTTGTCATGAACACTGTTGAAGGGAGGGGACGGGGTTTTACCCTCTCCCCCTTATATGGATCCCAGGGAGTCCACCAGCATCACCACCATGGCAAATTAGATCCAAGTCGGTCCAGCGGAGATGCGGATTAGACATACACACACTCCTCCCTTTATTTATGAGGCGCACAAGTGTGTGTGTGTGTGTGTGTGCGCGTGTGTGTGCGTGTGTGTGAGAGAGAGAGAGAGAGAACAACCAACTCGACGGTATAATCGGTACTCCAAACAGATTCCCAACAGCTTCTAATCAACGCGGTGATGACCAGAAAATTAACAACGTTGCCAGACCCAACACAACACTTCCAGACAACCAGACAGAGTGCATGCAAAATATTTCAGACTGCGTGCGCCCCTGGCTATTATGATATCCGCCGACAGGTAGAGCTCAGGAATGTTCCTCGACTCCGTCAGACAAGAATTTGGCTTCGAACGGTTTGATCAAGATTCAGCCTCTATTTCTGTACCCTTCCTCGACGAAAATAACCCTCACAGCCTCCGTCCGTCATGACGTTTGGCCATATAAGCAGCCTCTGTAAGAGTGACAAGCCTGCAAGGCCTCCTTAATCAGTTAAGCCCGGCGTGTATGCATTAATAATCCTTTTCTGGGAGCTGCAGTGACGTGCAGATTTTAGACTGGCTATTTTCAGAGAGGGGACACAAGATTGAGATGAGCTCTGGTTTTTTTCTCTCTCTCTTTCTGTCTTTGATTGACACGCCCGGTGGAGGCGGGGGCACCATAAGAAGTTGGCGTGGACCCAGAGGACTAAAACCCTATCTTTGACAGGGCCTTGATCTCTTACTCTGACTGATGACTTGACAATTCAGTGCAATACCAGCCAAAGGTCACAAGTTTCCTAGTTCAACAGCACTTCAAAAAGTCAAGTAGCTAATGAAGGAGAAGCATGAAGTCGTGCTACAATGGACAAGTGTGGATGGTTCGAATTGCCAAGTTCGCTGGTATTTGCGCAGAGAAGCAAGCAAGCACTCCTTTTTCCTCTCCCAATCCAGTGCATGTCACATATTTGTCTAGGTGAGTTGGTTTTTTTTTGTAGTTGAAGCTCACTTGTAGGCGAGGTTGCCTCCAACCTATAGGTGGTCTCGTGCACTCTGCCATCCCTGTGGATGAGGATGTCCTGCGTGGAGTTCACCACCGCCAACTTGGCGGAACTCTCTTTCGTCAGGCTCGACAGAGTCCTCACGCACTCGTAGACGACAGCAAACGCGTGCTCCTCGGTGATTGGCGCTGAGAAGCTCGACGTGATCCTCGACAGGCTGAGGCTGTCACAGTCGTCCAGGGAGAGCGGCTGCCACGACGAAAGGCTGGGCGGAGAAGTCGAGGCCGCAGCCTCGGAGGCCGCCAGGCTCAGCGCATGCATGGAGATTGCGTTCTTCGACGCCATCTCCTTGTTCTTTCACGCACTGAACGAGAATCACTTCTTGGGTGCGTCAAAACTGCTTCGCTTTCAACAAGCAACAGTCACTAACTCGACACGACCTCGGAAGGCTTCTTGATTGCAGGAAAGGTTCCTTTTTTTCACATCCTCGCCCCCAAAGAGACACTTTTCACTTTTGTTTTGAAGCAGCTGCACGAGAAGCTTCGAAAGAGCTGACAAAAAAAAATGAATGCGGGCAGGCTTGTTTGATCAGAGTGCGGTCGCAGTGATGATAAGATGGCGTTGGGACGAAATTTTCCTTCTTCCCGGCAAGGATAATGCAAAGAAAACAAAAAAGCAACAAAAAAAGCAGAAGCCTTGGAAAGGGTCAGTGGAAAACCGTACGACCTTCGATCAAAACCATAAAGAGCTTAGTCTTCTTCCTTGGCCATTATTAGCTGCTGCTCTTGGAGCAACAAACATCCTTGAACCTGCTCCTTTTGCCTCCTTCCCTTCTCTTCCTCACTGCTCAAGAATTGAGGAAGCAAAAATGATCTTAGGCCTCTTTAGCGCTTGGGCCTCTTCGTCGGCCTTTCCATTGCTCGCGCTGGCCGAGTGAGAGAGGTGATGATAGATAAAGCAAATCTCTCGCCACTCCGGGATTCTCTTCTGCTAAGATTCCCATGAAAGTACACACGGATGACCAAAAACTAGCAACATGCACTTCAGCTCCTCCTTCTCCTTCGACCTCGCCACCTCCACGTCCAGAGACCGACTGAAGAGCTGCTGCCGCCTGCTGCTGCTGCTGCTGCTGGTGCTGGTGCTTGGACGACGGCGTCGACGACTGCGACGCGTTCGTTTGTTCGCGCGTTGAGCGGCTGGCAGCAGCTGATTGCGCGGGCGCAGCCGAGCACGCGCTCGCGGGGCTGCAACACAAACACGCAGCTACTGTACCGAGGGATCACTGACGTGTGACTCCTATTTAACGGATTTGTTGCATGCCTTTCTAAAGTCATGCTGCTGCAGAGAGGGAGGAAACCATTCTTGCAAATTCTGCACAGAATTCGCATATCTGCACACGAGCACTCGTTGACTTCCTACTGCGGCTCCTTTCGGCACTAAATCAAGACACCACTGCAAATTTTATCGTACTTGTGAGCTTCGCTCACCCACGTGAAAGAAAAAACCCACCTTTCCTTAAAAGTCCAAATGCGCTGGATTTGCCCATGTGAGGCGGGACATGCGTAGGTTTTATCACATATGGATGGGGCAGACCACAGATGTTGGCCAATGTGCACGCACCCATTTCGTGCACCAGTGCAGCCCATCTGCGTAAATGGCCCTGATGCATCGCAGTTCATTGCCACATAGACTGTGCGTACACCACATGTACAGTGAAGTGACAGGCTCATGTTACATAAGATGCAACAACAGTAGCAGCTGTTTTCTCCGCAGCACTTCGGCTCTTGGGCCCGATGTGTCCTTGCATACCATATGTGCTGGACACGCACACCACGATGGAGGCGTAACAAAGAGAGGGTTCGTGATATACGATCTGGGAGTTTCGCGCACCACTTGGTTGGGTAGGAAAACAGACTTTCTGACATGTATTGTATTGCACTCAACCAGGATTCGAGTCAGGAGTTCGTCGAGTTAGGGTTCTTGGTAATTCGGGTACCACTTTTTTGAGGATAGGGGTATGACAGTAGAATGCAAGTTTCTGACCTGGATCAGAGTCACATGCGGATATAAACATTGGTGTTATGATTCTTCAGCGTTGAATTCTAGATTCCAGCACAACATACTCATTCCATCACACAAACTTCCCTCCTAAAGTTTATGAAGCTTCAGAACAGCCCAGACTGCCCCCTCAGCCCATTTCATAGTGTCGGACAGACGGACTACAGATAGACACTCTCTCCATGACCTTAAGCCAATATAAGTCCAGCAACCTCCTTATTCTCCTTATTCACTCTTCCTTATGGATCCGGCGAGTTCCAAGTTGTCACGTGCCATCATCAGTTGAAATTCTATTAAGAAAGCAAGCACATCTAAAAAACAAAGTTCATATTAGATTGTCTATTGATGACGCAACCGCAGGTCTCATACATCTTTGCATATTCTCAGTACTGCCCTACGAGTCCTGACCTCTACTTTGCCACCCATTGACAGCACACATTCTCAACGTTGAAAAGTTTTCGTCATCTGCAGTCAGTACACCTTGGGGAAGGCGAAGGAGTTTTTGAGCAGGTGAAATATTGATGCGCTACGTACAGTCCTTGCCGTCAGTAATTTCCGCAGGGATGACTTCACCTCATGCGCTGTTTGTACTGGAACGTTTTGAGGTGGAATTTTGATGGTAGAGTGTCCGGTCGTTTGGGGTCCCTCCAGGCATGCGAGCGCCTCAAACCCTCTAGTTTGTGGGGAGTAGTTGCAGAGGTTCAGTGACAAAACAAAAGAGATCAAAGGCGCCACAAAAGAAAACCAGCACGGCACAGCAACACGCGGACCACCACGTTGCACTCCAACGGCGACGTAACGACCTTACGTTCCAAGACGTTACCGTACGTTCAAAGACTGATCTCCATGCTCCAGCCTTGACTGTCGCAAACGTTGCTGTTCAGATTGGCGTTACGTTTAGGCACCACGAGATCGTAGACCTCAGCCAAGGACGCCAGAGATCCCCTGGTTTTTGTCCGTCTTGGCGTTGGAGTGCCGCACTTCTGAGCTCTTGTTTTGTCACGGAACCTCTGCAACCTGTCTCCAGAAAGGGGGGAGGGGGGAGCGACCCCCTTGACTTGTGGGCCTAGGGGGCGTGATTGCCTCACAAAAGTTTGATCAACCCTCTCAAACAGTCCCAAATCCTGCCTCTTCAGTGTGCTTCCCTCTCCACCTTGCTGCCTTTGATCATTATGACTACGGATCACATTTACACGTGGCACATCAAAATTCTACCTTAAAATGTTACAGTAGGCGCATGAACTGAGGTCGTCCCTGCTCACGACAAGGGTGTCCCGTATTTGCACTTCATTCGGTTGCAGTTCTGGACAATCGACAACGAACAATTAAGTTACCAATTACGACTGTCGATAATGCAAGTAAGAGTGAATATAGCAAAAGGAGGTTAAAAAATTACTGGCTTCTAATAACTTTGAGTAAAACAGTCTTCCTTGTTATTTTTCCCTTCGAACAACGCCTGACAAGTGTGACGATCTACTTTGTAGTAAAGTCAACATTACTGTACCTCATGATGAGCACATTTGTCCATTTTGAGAGGATATTCCGTGGTTACTCGGATCTGGTTGGTAAGCCGAAGCAATCCTGCATTTCATTTCACTCAACTTTTGTGATCATGTTTGTGATTTTCACGAACAACGATATTTTCCCACGACTGCAAAGTGAAGTTACGGGCACATTTTTTGCAGCCTCCTCAAATAGGGTCATCATGTATAAAAATATCAACAAAAAACCCTGTCAGTTGGAGGCTTTTCTGTGTGTTCCAACCAAATCTCCTTGACTCCATGGGAGACTCCAAGGGAGTCAGGGCATGGAACTGGCAGGTTAGAGGGAGAGTGGCTGGTTTTTCAAAAGCATCTGCAGGTTCCTCATTGTCTCAAAATGGACTAAGTATTTTTTGACTTTCCATAGCAAATGTATGGCTTAGTTCCATATATTTATCAATCATTTGAAGTAAATAAGGCATTCATTTTATGCACACAGCATTTCTCATTGCTGCTAGAGCAACAAAACTTTCATCATTTTGGTAGAGAAAACATGCAAATTCCTTTTAGAAAAATTATGATGTGGTTGGTCTATAAGCTTCAGCTTTGGCAGAGCAATGTTATATGGTACAGTGAACAATTTTGTGTAATAAACAGCCTTTGCATCATTAGAACTATTTGAGACTTCATTTACTGCATATATTGATTGACATGCTATAAACCTATTCATACTTGCATCACCCTCAAACTTAGCAAAGTGCTGTTTTTTGAAAATATACATATCTTGAAGAAAATAAAGGTTTTTTTGTCACTACTCATATTTTGGACTTTATTTAGTGCTTATTACCTTTTAACCTAAATTTCTCAAAAAGCCCCCAACCAAAAATTCTAAAATTGGGCCTGTATTGTTCACAGGGATACACAGAAAAAACTCCCACTAACAGTTTTTTGTTAATTTTTTTATACCTGACGGCCCTATCTGATCACACTTCTTTGGCACTCGTTAGCACTTACAGTCACTTACAGTCCTGGATGACGAGACCTGAAACACTGTACTGAAGCTTGTTGGAGTAAAAATTTGATGTGGAACGTCTAGTAGATTTGATACTGGGGCACAATGTTGAGTACACAGGGTATGTCAAGGCTGCCTATTTTGGTGCTCAAAAGAATAGTCCTAGAATGCTCAGAAGGAAGCCACCCGGAGAGGGAGCCTTCCAAACAGAACAGAAATTTGGCTTTTTCAGGGGGTAAACATGGATGAAATTGGCTGATTCATGCAAGAATCCGGACCCAAAGGCCGACATCTTCCTGTGGGATTCATTCCCCAGAACCTCCAGCGCCAAGCGCAAGCATACAAAAACCCTGTGTCCAGGTCGAGAGGTCGCTAGGTTCGGTGAAGAAACAAAAAGAGAGCGACAGGGTGACCCTTTGACAGGTGAACAAAACTCTTGGACGACAGTTGGGAAATCTCGATGAGGACTGCCACTCTCACTACTGCTGAGTCTGATCAGGTCTGCAAAGCTCCAGAGTCCCTGCCGATGACAGCCATCCGGACTGTCTTCTCTTGCTCCTGCCGATGACGGCCATCCGAACTGTCTTCTCCCGCTACTGCTGGGGGCGATCTGGACTGCCTTCTCTTGACACTTCTGAGTCTGATCAGCTCCGCAAAGCTCCGGAGTCCCTACTGCCATCTCTCGATACTGGTGATGACGATCTGAACTGCCTCGAGATTTCCCAACTGTCGTCAATAAGTTTTGTTTACCTGTCAAAGTGTCACCCTGTCACACTCTCTTTTTGCTGCTTCATGGACCATAGCAACCTCTCAACCCGGACATGGGGTTTTTGCATGCTTGCTCATAGCACCAGAGGGCCTGGGGAGTGACTCCTGGTGAAAATGGTGGACCAGGGGGTCCAGATTCCCCCATGAAAATTTCAGCCAATTTCATCCATGTTTACCCCCTGAAAAAGCCAAATTTCTGTTCTGTTTGGAAGGCCCCCTCTCCGGGTGGCTTCCTTCTGAGCATTCTAGGACCATTCTTTTGAGCACCAAAATAGGCAGCCTTGACATGTTTACCCCCTGAGAAATGAAAAAGCCATGTCCTGTTCCGTTTGACATGCCCCCCCTCTGATTGTCTTTGTTTTGAGCATTCTAGCACCAAAATGGGCAGCCTTCACATTGACCCTGTGTACTCAACATTGTGTCCCAGTATCACATCTACACGTTCCACATCAAAATTCTGCTTCAACATGTTTCAGTACAGCATAAGAGGTGCCGTCGTGCTTGATGCAATTACTTACGGCCAGGACTGTATGTGGATGGCGAATTTGGGGACGATTGGTCTTGAGGTGGGGGATACACACACCTACGCACACACACACACACACACACACAGCACGTAATACTTTTGCCACTATTCCTACCCAGCGAAGCGGGTAGCGCATAAGCTTGTAAATATTCAAAGAAGGGCTGTCATTAGGTAGTGACGGCTTTGCTACTGATATAAACTGGGTGTTGTGGATTGGTGCGTTACATGGTAATCTTACCTGTCTTCATCATCTCTGGACGTCATTGTTAAAGAAATTAGTTTCTATGAAGGGAAAACATGTATACTGTCGAAATTCAGAGAGGAATGATTTCTACACATACTTAGGCTCCTATCACAGTTGAAGTCTTTTACACACCACTTTTTGCCGTTTGCACACGTCTGCTTTTATTACCGTATCACGTGTATATTCATCATTGTCAGCAATAAAATATTCCATATCGTCATGAGAGCGCACCTCACCAGAGCGACCCACACCCAAACGTAGAGCACCACACACCAGAGCCCACTCGAAGGAGGAGCACACTTCTGAAAGAGCCCGTCCCACAAGAGCATCCATCACTTTAGCGGAGTTTATATCTGTATGAAGCCTCCTTCATATTAGGTCAGGCTTTCTTTAAACTCGCTCTCGGCAATTGTCCGGGGCTAGATCAGCCTGACGACTTGTCGGTCCCTCAGGTACGCTAAAAAGTTCTCCTGCTCTTGTGGAATGCGCTCATCTTTGGCATTTTGTCTCACTCGCCCAGACTGCTCCACTGGCGGTGCGCGCTCCTCCGGGTCGGCTCTGGTAGGCTGCACCTTCTGAGGACCGCGCTTCGCTGAGGTGCTGGGGTTCACCCGACAACGGGGTTTAGTGATATGGATTCTTTTAGAAACACGGAGGCATGAATGGGCGGGAAGGGAGCGCCCAATTTCTTACAATATGTTCCTTGCTTACACAATGGAGTTCTACTGGCTATGTAAACATTCCTCGCATGAGTGAACAAAGGAGGCAAATCATTAATCGTGCAACAGCGTCTTTATCACCTTGTGTCCGTTCACACATGAACTTATATTCGTTGCCGACATTCTCAGTGCGTGGTTAAGGAACGACTAAGTTGGGTGTTGGACAGAAAATAAACTTTTAAATAACGTGATGAGTTGGAGGCTTCGCTTCGCTCTGTTCTCTATAGCAGAACTGGCCTTATGGATTGAGGGCCAAGGTAGCTGCACTCTCGTGCAGCAGAAAAGCATCATGCTTTTTGCCTTAAAATTGTTACCAGAAATTAGGAGTGTCGTCGTGCTTCAAGGGGGCTCGGACGAGAGAATCTTGTCTTGTGACCATCTGGCAGAGGTGTTCCAGTCGAACATCCCAGTTGTCAGCATAAACAACGCGTCTGACTGGAGCCAACTTCCGGCGATGGATAAGAACAGCCTGGTCTTCTCAGCTGTGCCTGTCGAGAGTTCGTTCTTGAAAGAGCAGATACTGGAAAGAAGTCACCGACTTCATTGGTTACTGCCACTTCCTGTTGGACTGGCACTGAAGAGACTGCGATTGGATAGTCTCTTATTCCTTTATGAGTGTGTTGGAAGCAACATCTTCATCAGAGAAACCTATACAATCAAAGAAAATGTAACCATTACAAATGATCTGTCGCAGCGAGACAGCAATGGTATCTGGACAGACCTGGCAGAGTCATTTATCTGGAGAAGGAGGTCTAACCTAAGAGGCATAACCCTTGTTGATTCAGTCATGGACTTTTCATACTTCAACATCTGGTCGTCCAGAGATGGGGGGTACAAAGGTTTCTTGCCTGACATCTTAAGAATCCTTCGAACCTATACTAACTTTCAGGTACAGTAGCACAAACTCAGTTGATTTAAGTCCCCCAGTACTGATGATTATATTAATGTAGACCACAACCACCAGCCCGCTTGACCAACAATTTGGCATCCGTGACGACAGTGGGAAGTTCAATGGCATCATTGGCCAGTTATCCAGACAAGAGGCCGACATGAGCTCTTGTGGCCTCACTATTACCCTCGACAGGTCAGAAGAAGTCGACTTCACAATTGCGTTATTGAAGGATGCCACGACTTTCATCACACTTGCTCAGAACGGAGCTCCTGCCATGAACATACGAGGTTACCTCGCCGTCTTCGACACACCGGTGTGGCTCCTAGGACTCGTGGTCGTCCTGTGTCTAGGTTTAGGCTTCGGCTTTTGCAGACAGTGCAATGAGCAGCAGTTTCATGGGGATCACGATAGCGAAAATTTTGGTTGCATCAATGGGCTTGCGGTGGTCTTGATGGCAATGGCTCAGAAATGCTACGACATCGAGGTCAAGAAGAACTCGTCACGCATTCTCTTGAACACAACGTACATCTTTGCCTTCCTGGCCTTCTCATGCTTTACTGCAGATCTCACCTCCCAGCTCACGTCCGTTCCTCCTCCAAAGGACGTGAAATCATTCCAAGATGTCGACGAGCGAGAACTGAACTTAATCATCTGGGGCGGAGGAAGTTCAGAGAGCACTCTGAAGAGATCACCTGCCAACAGTTACACGAGGAAGGTCTATGAAAGGAGCATCAAAAATCCGAAAAACATCATTCGTTCTGTTGAAGAGCTTGCTCGTCGTATTAGAGCCGACCCCACTGGTAGTATTGCTTATGGAGCAGCCAGCATCGCCGTGCTAGATCCATCTTACCGCGCACTGGGACAAATTGATGAAGTAGTCGGTGAACACCTGGGGATAGGGCTGCAAAAAGATTCCGAGTTCATTCAGCTGTTTAATTATCACTTCCAGAAGATGAAAGATGGCGGCATAATCAGATTAATTTCCAAAAGATGGAACAACGAGAACGTAGATCCACCGGACTCTCAACAGTCGCCATCTCGGATTGCAACTTCCTTAGGATATGACCATGTCAGCTTCCCGTTCATACCAATTGCTTTGGGCATCGTTGTGGCCGTGACCGTGGTAGCGACAGAGAAAGCTAGTTACACCATGAACAACTTACAAAGTTCTAGGCGAAATGAGTAAAGTTTAAATTGCTTTATTCAAGCTTTAACATGGCATGATGCATAAAATGCATAAAATGCATAAAAACAAATCTAGCATCATGAGCAGTCAACAATGATAGATGCGACTGTATATTGTTTTTGAAGTCTTCTCTTTGGTTGATTCCAATTGCAGTTGCAATTGGTGTTGAAATTTATGGAAATATAAAATTGAATTACACTTGAGACACGTTTCTGACAGTGAGGCCGGCGCCCAAGTTCTCTGAGCTGTCGCTCCTCCTCTTGTTCTGCTGAGTATCGTCAGAGAAGTGGGCAGATGTACCATTAATATTATTCTCGTTAAGTCCCAAAAGAGCGCCCAAGCTTGGCTTAGGAGGAATGCGCGGTGGCGTGCGGCGGCCGCTGCCGCCGCGTGAACTGCGGCCGCTAAGAGTTCCATAAAGTCCATTAGGCGGTTCGGACTGGGCGTAGCCGTAAAGAAGATCGCCGTTAACGGCATTATTGAGGCCGTTATGAAGTGGTGGCGGGAGGAGGGAGTCGGAGGACGGTGAAACGCTCTGTTGACGCCTAGGGAAAGTAAGATTGGCGTACTTGATCGGTGTACTCGTCATGTTTGCGCCGCCTGGAGGTTGGCGTAGATGATGGCGGTTATACATCTCGCTTATTCCGTAAGTATCCTCGGGATCCTCCACGATCGGGTCGAGAGGAGGAGGGTGGTTGTTATGGTAGGTGGTGGCGCTCGCAGTGGTGTACAAATTGCCTACGTCATTCAACTGGCGCTGCTCGTGCTCGTTGAGTAGTTGAGAGGCGCTCCAGTAGGTGGGCGTGCTTGAATCGTCAACAATGCTCTGATCCTTGCGGCCGTAGCTGCCGATGGGACCGCCAGCAGCAATGGAACTGAATTGCGGAAGGATGCTGTTAGCGTTGTTGTTATGAAGCCTGGAGAGAGACTTAACGTCCAAATCGCTGCTGCTGGTATCGTGGCCGCCGTCACCACTGCCGACACCACCGACTAGAGTAGCATTGACGCCACTATTCTTATTGGTGCTGCTGCCGGAAGCGCTGCCGCGGCCGCCACGGTGGTTCCGAAGGTAGTAAATACCGGCCCAAAGCATGCAGGCGATGACGACAAAAGTGCCACAGAGAATGCCGATCATGACCCCATCGTCTTGAGCAGCTGCCACGGCCGTCGCCGAACCAGGTATCGGAGTCTGTTGCAGTCGCTCGTTGTCAGCGCCATCGACTTGACTGGAGTTGATCCTCACGAGTACAAGGTTTGATATCTTTCCTTCATTACCGTTGTCGTCAAAGGCTTTCATTGCAACGTACAAGTCTTTGTCCAAATAGGGAAACGCTAGTTGATAGGAGGTCTGGGTCCCAGAGGCCTCGCCCGTTCGACTAAACTCGGCCAGCGTCTCGTAACGCGGCCTCGTGGGGATGAGCAGGCCCGAAGCATTATGGGCAACAACAAAGCGGTAGCCGGAAACTGCACCGCCGCCATTGTAGTCATCTCCCGGCGCAGTCCACGTGGCCAACAATGCAGCTTTGCGCTCCAGTTGCTCTAACCGTAAGTCCGGAATTCGCGCTGGGGGGAAGTTGTCCCGCAATCCGTTTGGTACGCTTAGCAGGTGGATCACAGGACCACGGCGCTGGCGCATAAATGCCCCAGTCGCTCGGCGCAAAGATTCGTCTGTCAGCGGCGGGGTGCGGCTACCACAGCAGCGATTCAGGGCTTCAGACGGCGGTTCGCTGTCGTCCTCTACTTTAACAGCTACATATTGGCTATGTTGCTCAGTCTGAAGAACTGCGCGGCTCTGACGAGGCGCCAAGACCTTATAAGCGCGTCGATTGTTGTCCGTGGCTGTGATGATGAACTCGTAGCGCCCGGCGGTATGGTAGGACGTCATATAGCGGCTGTATATACCATCGCCAGCGGTCATGTCAGGATCTAGAAAGAATTGCATTCGATTAAATACGGAAATAATTACTTTCCCTTCAGTTTTGCTCACCTCCATTTCCATTGTCAAGCAGGCGTATGAGCTGGCTATCGACTGTGCCGTTGGGGCCAGCCGTTACCAAGACCCTGGCTTCGACTTTGGCGTCCACAACAGGTGCTCCGCCAATTGTGACACGGGCAAAGAGCGCCAACGGTTGATGGTCGGTCACGATGTCGGAAGGGGCAGCTGAGTTGGTCCACACTGATACGGAGACGTCTGCAGCAGCCCTTGAACCTGCTCCTGGTCTTGAAGTGACGACTATGGCGGCACGTTGGTGCTCCTGGTATTGTGAAGAGGGCGCAGGGAACCACTCTACTGTGTAGCGCCACGGGGTATCCAAGAGGTCGCTCTAAAAAAAAAGAATGATTCTTAAGTAAACTAGCATCCACGCAGCGGAACAGAGACATGCTTTTCTTGAGTGCTACACACGGATGTTATGCACTGTTTTATGAACATATAGCATACAACATAGAACAGTTACAAACTCAGTTATGCACTACAACTGGACAAGACGAAACTACGTGTACTCTACTAACCCCATCAAAAAAAGGCTCAACAGCTTGAATTATGACAACACTCACATAGAAGTCTCCAAAAACGACCTGTGCATGTGCATCGTGAGTGAGAGAGGGAATAAAGAAAAACTTTCACTTGCTGTTCAGTCGCATGACCGCGCATATATTAGAGAAGCCTTACCCTATCAAACGGCGGCTCGCTTCCCACCCTGAAGTTGACCACCTTGAGGTTGATAACGTCGAACTCCGAAGACATGCTGGTAAAGGGACCGTAGACTTCATCTTTTGAGAGAAGAAAACACTTGAAAGTGGACAAAGAGAAGTCTTCTTCCCAGAAGTTACCTTTGTCCCCGCTCTCTCTGGTAAAAGTGACCGACTTAATAAGATGATCGTCCTCATCTGCCACATACACGCCGAAAGTCGTGTCTCGACCAAGTGAAGAGTCCACCACGAAGCGACCAGAAGTGGAAGCGAAGCCGCTAGTCTGTAAAGTAAGCCATTCAACACTTCTGACAAAAAAGCTATCATATAATTTTAACCTACCTCCACGACATTCTGGTGGATTTTCCTGGGAGTTTTGTTGTTGCTATCCTCATCCACTTCCAACAGAGCCGAGAATGCGTCCAACAAGTCCATGTACGTCTCGATCGTCCTCTGTCGAACCTATACACAGAATTAAGACAACTTTGGAATACCGCTGGCATGCCGGTTAGAGAGTCTTTCGTACCTTAGAGACAAGTCTACTGATGCCACCGGACGCACGGGCGATGCTGTCGTAGAAGGCCAGGGGCTCCGAGTCGTCGGAGGGAACGATAATGGTGGACAAGCGGACATGATAGTATCTGATGGTAATAAATGTTTATGAACACGAATTCTTCAAGATAGCTCTAGGCGTTTACTCACTCTTTTTGTGTTTCTTACTTACTTTACGTACTCCTGAATGGTCTCCTCCTCACTAAAGGACAAGGCTTCCTTCTGGCCTCTTGTGACGACAACCAGGTGAGCTCCGCCCATCTCTCCATTTCCCAGGACATCATCGACGGCCTTCTGGATTCCACACAGTAGACACGGGGTGCTATTGGACGATTCCTCCTCACTGGCCAAATGATACCTGTCGGAAGATGCTAATTAGTCACTGGCAATAGATCCAAAAGCGAAAGCACCAAAAAAGTAAATACGTTTTCCTTGCCGATATTGACTGTATGTCCGAGATGGACCCATTCTTACTTGTCTGGAACGCTGTCAGCCAGCCTGCCCCTGGCAGTCTTGTCGGTCAGCTCGGCAAGAGGATGCTTGATGGCAGAGCTGTTGCCACTGCCGCCGCTCCCTCCGCCAAAAGTGACGACGGCAATCTTGGCGTCGTCTGGGGCGTCGTAGCGCACGAACTTGCCAGCGGCTTTGACAATCCAGCGCCACTGGTCGTGGCTGTCCATCGATGCCGAAGTCTCCAGCACCAATATAAACTTGGGCCTTGGTGATCTCATCACCCGAAACGTCGGTTTCAGCTTGAGCAGAGGGTTGGAGTTCTCCTCCAGACGGTAGCGCGCGGCGAAGTCGTCGTGACCTCTGGAAAAAGTCAGATCAACAAACTCAAACAGACATCCTTGGAAAACATCAGCCTTTCTATACCTGATAATTTCGATGGCGCTTCTGCCTTGGCACATGACTCTCTGTACAGTTGGAGAGGGCTCGACGTCCTCTCGACAAAACCCGGTGACTCCGGGCAGGAAATGCATGAATCCGAGAGAACAGTTAACGGCTTCGTTGACCCTCATGAAGGGTCTAAAGATGCACTTTTCCCTCCTAGGGTCGCATCCCGGCCGGGCGGTCTTTGTGGAGACCCAGAGACCCTCGACCGGGACGTTGCTATCTCCGGTCGGCCTCAGCTCGCCGCCTGGGGACGGCAAAAAGTACTCGGGGTAAAGTGGATCACCTGGAAACCCTGTGTCGTCGAAGATGCCGTAGCGATACTTTGACCACTCATGGACCTACATGTAAAGTACGTATGACCCAGTGACACATGAACGTTCTGTTTTGAACTATACCAATATTTTGGCGGGGTCTCCATATCTTGCCCAAGTTCGGTTCAATCCTCCTGGTCCGGCCAAGAAGGAGGCCGGTATAGAGATGAGGTCTCCGGGTTTGCCGCAACCTTTGCTTTGCTGCGTGAACGGAGCGCCGCCGTGCAAGGGGTGGTCCTCTGCCGTGATCTAGAAGGGGAACGTACAGTGCTTCAGTTCAGAGGGTAGTTGATCCACAATTGTAGGAGGCAGTCTTACGAGGATATCCTCGTCTCTGTAGGGCAGGTTTCCCTTGGGCTCCCTGATCACCGTCCTGCACATAGAATCCCTCCAGGCGCTGGGGACGACAACGCTGACGGAATTGAAGTACGCGTCCCTCGACATTGCGTCGTAAAGCGCGTGCGAGGCCTCGTCGAACAGTTTCTGGAGAGGAAAGATGCCGATCCTTGAGGGAACTTTGACACTTGCTTAAAACTTTCCTCACCTTGATGTTTGCGAGGATCAACGGACAGTTCTCCTCCGGGACGCGGTCGGCGATCCGGACGACGATGCCGCTGTATCCGCCATCGGATTCAATGGCGACCTTGGAGGCACCGGCGTGCAAAACTGCGCTGCAGGCGGCGCAGACAATGGCCGCCGTCAACAGTAACTTCATTTCTTGGCGTTTGCAGACTCGTGACTGATCTTTCTGTCCTCCATGTTTTTTCTTCTTCCTCCTCGAGTGGCTTCTTGTTGTCACTCACTTCGGAGTCGGGGTCGGCTTCGAGGTCTTCAACCGGTCTAACACTTCGGTCGGGGTTTTTAACCGGTTCAACACTTCCGCTCTCGGACCAAGTGATCCTGGCGCGTGCGCATGCGCAGTTTGCTGACTTGTGAACCTTTTGTGCTTCCTGAAATTCGACTCCTTGGCAAAGTTTTTGCTGATCCTCACATTTCTCACAGGCCAGCAATAATCATAAGAGCTTCTGGACATCAGCAGAGTGGTTGTTACTGCTCGACGAGGCCCAGGGCGGCAGCGGCGGCGGCTTCAGCGGCTCCAGCTGCTCCAGCGGCGGCTCCGGCGCTGTTTTTCCGTCTTCCTCACTCCAGATTCGCTTCGGCTCGGTCCATACGAATTAGTCGTAAAGCACGGGATGCCCCAGAGCGCTGACGACCTGCAAGAAGGAGTAAAGAAAGTTGTCAAGCGTGGCTGTGGTCCATTCCATTGTGTGGGCTAGGGGTAGCAGCAGCAGCTTCATTTGTCTGGTGGAGATCTCATAAATCTTAAAAACCCATGGGTGGCGATGATTACAGCTGGGTCGGGTGGGGTTTCAAGGGTCGGACTTTTTAGATTTCTAACCGCTTTTTTGATTCGCCCTTTTTTTAACTGCTTCAAGCTCAAAATCAAAGCAGACAGGGTAATCTTTTCCCGACACGAATGCAAGATAAACCCTGCATTTCTACACTGAGCTTTAATCGTCAAGTTGCAGTTCGAGTCGCAGTGAAACGGTGATTTAGTGATTTCGCACTTTCCTCTTCTCCTGCTCAAAGGATTTCCTTGTGCTCAACTTAACTTTAGCCTTTGACTGGTATGATAAAGCTTTTTTTTTTTTTTTTTCGTTTCCACTTTGGTCACACTTCCTTTTGAGCCCACCGAGCCTCCCGAGCTTTGTCCCGAGCCTCAAGTGATCTTGTCTGCTCGAGTCCGAGCTTTTTCAGGCCGGCTTCTTTAAAACTTTTGCGAGTGTCTCACCCATCTCCTATGATGACGATGGATATTTCTCCCTGTTTAATCTTTCCTCCCCCGAGGCCCAGACTCGATCAGACAAACTTTCACTTGTGGGCTCAGCGCGTGCTGATCACACTGTTTTTCTTTCCTTGCCTACTTAGAACTCATAAATTTTCATTAGTTTTTCCTTCCCCTTTTAGCACTAAGTACCCCTCTTCCTTCCTTCCTTCCTCCCTATGACCTTCTAACGGTCTGACTCCTCTTCCGCTCACCAGGAAATAAAAACGTGAAGAAGTTTTCTTTGTTGTGTCTGTTGCTTGTTTGATCGAAGACCAAGGTGAGTTGATGGAGTAAAAGCCACTGGGAGGGCTGAGAGGTTAGGATATGGGTTGCTGCACGCACGCGAGGGCCATTAATTTCGGCCAAATTGCGTAATTTGCGTAGCAGTAGAAAGCAATGCGCAAAACCCCCTATTAATTTAACCTTCCCAGCTTCTTGTTAATGGCAGCAAGATGATGTGTGTCTCTCTGCCCTGGAACTGGCACATGTGGTTGATTGCTCACGTAAGGGGGGGGAGGCAAAATGGCTCACACAAGAAATATTTTATCGATGGCTCTGCCCAACCAGAGCCTTGGCAACTCCTTTGGAAAGAGCGTGTGAAGAAAGCCAAACCCATTGTGGCTCAATGCGCTACAGAAAAGCTCTCCGGGAGGCTACGATGGCAGTGAGACCTGAATTTACCCACAAAAGATGCTGAAACCTTTGGAGTGGCCAACAGCCGAATGGAAGCAGACACAGCGCGTGGCCTAGAAAACATTTGTTCTTTTTCTCAGTGAAAAGAAAAAAAAAGTTTTTGCGCTAAATTTCACTCGATTTTTTGCTGGCAATGCAGACTTTCACTCCCCGTACAGAAAATCGCTGGTTAGAGGAGGGAGGACAGAAAAATCGGCAAAGGCTACGGACGAAAAATCGAAGATTGTGGTCATAATCGTGAAACTGTAGAATGATGGATGATCCAAAGATAAGCAACATGCAAAAGCGCAAGGTCTTCGTTTTCATTGCCAACGCCATGTGACCCTTCAGTGAGTGTTGAGCCATCAAATAATGTGCGAGGATTAGAATCATCACCAGAGGTATTTTGATCTGCAAAGAGCTTCGAAGGTCTTTTTAAAAAATAGAGGAGGTATCAAACGACGTGGACTCTGCTGACAAGAATGAACAGATCGGTGGCAGATTTGTCTTCTTATATAAGCGCTGCAAATGCATATAAAAGAGCTTCCGTGCGTAACTCCGAGATATCGGCTTATCTGCCTGGCATAGACAATCTGAGCCCTCACCTGACTTCTGTATCGACTTTCAATCAGTAAGCACGCACACACGACAGCTCTTTCTCGTCAAGAAGCGACGTAAGTTTTGTTTTTTCTCTCACACTCCCAACACACACACAAAAAAGAGAAAAATTTCTTCATGTGCCTCGGAGCCACCAACGAACCTGATTTTGCCATTGCTTCGTTAGTTGGTTGGGAACTTGAGTAGAGATGTGTGCGTTGAATGCAGTTGGGCTGTTTAAGTGCGAGTAATCGCGCTTGATTGCATAATCACATATGCGGATGGGGTAGCAGAAACTGCAGTTAATCAACAAGGGTAACACAGTGATTGTGTTTCAAGACACTTTTCCTGTAACTCATCCCAATCTGACGTAGAAGACGCGAGCACTGAGCCGAACCGAAGCCTCCCGGTAAAGTGCATGCATGAACTTTACCGAGTTGTTGTGTAGCAGAACGTCGGCAAGATCCATGGCAAGACCAAGGAGTATTGATCGATACTTCAATGGACTTCTGTACAAAACCTGCCTGGCCCACTAAGTAAAGGGCGAGTGGAAAAGGAGGACTACTACGTCAGGCTTGAGCCCGACTCATCTCTAGCACTGAAGTCGTAGCAGGCACGTAAGAGTCATAATCGTGGGCTTTTACCTCTACCTTCTTATTCTCCTACGGGCGAGCGAGCGAGCGAAGCACCGGGCGGTGGGAAGTTCGGAGCAAGAAGCGTCCGGTCATAGACACCTGAGCTGCCTTTATCTTTGAAATGCTTTAATAATCTCTGCCAAGGAGCGCTGTTTAAGCAGTCCATGATGGAGCGGAAGGCCCGCCGGCTCTTCGTGTTGTTGCACCTTGCCTTCAACTACTGCTACAGTGTGTCACAGCAGAACGTTTTTACTCCCAATGAACAGGTGAGTCAAATCATCAAGTTATACAACGATAAAGACAAAAATAGGTGAGAGATTCCTACAAAAATCAGGCCTCTCCACACGCAGCAGACCGGATGCTGTCAGGAAAGGAAAAAAAAAAGATTCATGCTGCTAAAACCGTGTAAAAGTTACTCGACCATGCCAGGCATGAGTAAATCATATATGTGTGTGCACACAACATAACGCAAGTCTTCCAGGAATAACACTACAATTACGACGTCAATGGAGGTGCATTTCTCTCTGTCTCTCCCTGGACGTACGTGTGTGGCTTTGGTAAAAGCTTTGAAGAAGACCTCCTGCTGAATAAATTTTGACTTAGTAGGGTCAGGCAGGAAAAAGAAGCACCTTTGAACAGGGACTCTTTGTTTCACAGGAGCGGGGACGACGGAAGTGGCGGCTACAACAACAGGTGATTCTTCAACCCCCTCTGGGGCTGCGCCAAAGTCAAACCCACGCGGTGCAGAGAGGAGGAGGAGGAGGAGGACGGGAGCGGCGAAGGGGGGGGGGGCGACGGCACCGCACCTGAGGCTGCGTGTGTGTGTGGGCTTTTTTCCCACATTGGTACCAAACAGAACTCCACTCAGCTGGTCTTTCGAGGAGAAGTTGACCTGCGTTATCCAAGCAGGCATCGAATCTGTCTTTCCGCTATGAGCAGAGCTTCACTCGTTGTCTCCATCGTGCGAATCCGCTCAGGAATTGGCTCCAAAGAGAACAAGAGGAAAGAAATCAACCGAGATGCTTTAATTTCACACTTTTTTTTTTACTACGCCCGATATAAGTGAGCAGACAGGGTCTTTAACCTTCATCCTACCTATAGCGCATGTACGTATGTATGTGTGTGAGCGTCCGTCAAATACTTGTGAAATTAAGACACTCCCCAGTGGCACACAAGGGAAGGCCAATTACAAAAGAAAATTGCACGGTTTGACACCCCTGGCCCACCCGACGACTTAATTACGAATTTGTGGATGTCATTAGCAGAAGCACTTAAGAGGTCACTGAACTAATTACTCAGTTTATGATGTTGGCCGCCAGGGGAGAGAGAGATCAAGGGTGAACCCCAGATATTTTACTCTCACTGCTTTTACTGACGTGCTAAGAAGACCAGCACAAGTTGGCTTCCTGAGGATATTTTATGCCAGAGTCCGGTACGTTTTAAGGCCGAACGATCTGAGTTTTTGGTCGCTTGTTTGACGACAGTGGAAAACATCTAATGTGAGTGATTTTTCTCTCCTTCTTAAAGGAGCACAGAAATGAAACATTTCCGACTGTGAGGCATTCCATATCCCAGAATTTTGCCCCCAATAGCGCGATCTTTAAAAAGAACTCTGACTCAGGAAGTGCTTAATTCTATCCGTCCGTATAAGTTCTGTGAGCACTGGAGGTATGGAAATAAGCCCGGATTAGAAAGAAGTTGGAGGAAGCCTTATACTTCACTTGCACGTGCATGGAGTGTGTCTGCCTCCACCATGTGCGTGTGCTTCTGTGTGTGCATGTGTGGATAGCAGCTAATCTGTCTTGGATAAGAGTGTTTAGCGCCGCAGAAGACAACGAAGTTTTCCACAAATAGACTATGGCATGGCTATGTACTTAGGTGCATGTCCAAATCTCTTTAGTGGACCTCTGGTATCTGACGCAGGCAAAGGTTAGATGGAATCTGGGTAACATCCTTTTTTCTTTCTTGTGCTTTTTTTTCCTTAAAAAAGGGGGTTGAAAGGACTTGTTGCACAATGGAGACTCTCAGTGAGGACAGCATCCTGTCCTGAGAAGAATTAAATCCTTCAACTCAACCAGGTTCTTACAGAGCTTCCCCCGGAACGGGGTCTTGCACATAAGTCCTCATTTTTTCTCAGTACGGAATCTACCAGCAGTGGTGGATGTTACATGGTCTGCGCAGGTACACATGTTTCACGCGATTTCCTGTTTTTTTTAATCCATGATCACACTTTTTGCCGAATTAACATAATCTTCACACAAAAACCTTACATTAGCTCCAGCATTCTCCAGGTAGAAAATGAGGACTCGACCTTTTCCACGTATTCCTGCAACACCCTGTGCACGTCGCAGTTGCACACACGAACCTCGGCATCGATCTTCTCGTGCATGCCACTCATGTTGCCTTGTAAAAAGACAGTGAGGGCGTTCGCCACCATGAATAAATTGTGTGGCCTCCTTCTATGCGACCAATACTTAGTGCACTGACATTTTGTTCCGTGAAAGAGACAGCACATCCGATCCGACGTGTGTACTATGAGAAATGCCACCATCTGTGGTTGAATGAACTCGAATCCACATTGGCTACGCATGCAGACGGGCAGTCTGGGCCGGCCAGGCCAGGGCAGAGGGGGGGGGCTGTTTTCAGGATCACCCCTCAGCCAAGTAGAGAGAGAAGAAAAACCATGTCGCATTTGACGAGTATGTAACTCACTTTATTGGCTCTCCTCTCTTTATCGCGATGATTCACCATTCACGCTAAATCCTCTCTTTCTTCTTGCGCAACTCAGGTGATTTTGCTGTGCTGTGCGCGCGCTTTGGTTGCGCGCTGTTATGAAGCAGAACGTCCGTCGCATGTCTGTGTGCGTGCGTGCGTGCGTGCGTGCGTGCGTGCCACGACGATCCCGCTGCACCCAGAGGCAGCTCCGCCTGCTCCACTCACAATGCTAAGCGAATAAATCTGCCAAACAAATCTCTTTATCTGAGCGCTTAAAATCTATCTATTTTGAGCACTCTTCTCCCGAATTCTTTTCACACATGCGCACACAAAATGTGGGAACTACAAAATGGTGGTTCTTTTCTTCTTCCTCCCTCCATGGAAAATATCTCCAACAGCGCCAGCAAATTACGCTGCTTCCTCGAGTGAAACTGCCGCTTTTCCCCCCCTCTTTCTGGCTTCAAAGCTCCCAACTGTTGCTGCTTTGAAGTTGGACTCAACCACCAAGGACTTCCCCTTTAACCGTCGGGAACGGAAACGGAAGTTGACTCTTTGGTCAGACTTTTTCATCGCCAAAAAAAGGGGCTTTTTTCAAGTCTCCAATGACAGATCTGGGTCGGGCCAAATTCGGGGAAATCACACGCAAGCACCTGCCAGGATGGGTCCAAATCGGTTGGACAAAAGCGCTTTGGCACTTCATAGAACTCCTCCATTTTGGCCCTGATCGCCCATGAAATTTGTCGTGAAGAATCGATGATGAAAGGAACTTTCAAATTTTCCCACTTTCTGCGTTGAAGCACGAGCGAGCAATTTCAATCTCTGTGCGCGCGCGCTCGCTCGCTCTCCATTACATAAGTGAGCGCACGTAGTACATAAAGTAGGCAAATTGTCTGATCGAGTTGCGTGATTCAGAGCAGAGGCTCGGGCGCAGTGAAGCAATCAGCCGGACTTGAAGCTGACCCAATGGAGAGTCCAGAACCCACCGGAGTAATTCCCGGTAATTTCCAGGTAAAAATTTGCTCTTCCTTTCCGTAAATGTCAAGCAAAGCCCATCTGGTGTGGCCTTGGCAAGACAAAACAACCAAACCCCCAAGAAGAAGTTCCTTGAACGAGTGTGGAGCGACCAACGCTGGCAGCACCTGTTGCTGCACTCGCGGACTTGCTTGACAAATCACAAGATTACACACGAAAAAGACACGGAGTTTGAGTCCCTCCCTTTGTTGTTGTTGGCCGGACTAAAAGTTCACATCCACATTAGAGGTGGTTGGAAAAAGTAGACAAATTGCATAGTCCTGGTCGTGATTGATGCCAGCTCGGGCTGAAGAATGATTCACCTTCGTGATTTTTGGTCCGAGGCAGCAGCTGCAGCCACTAAATTATGAGCTCACTTCCTCCCCATAATTGCCATCTTTTTTTTCTAATTATTTATCCCTGGTAGGACCAAAAAGTGAGTTAAAGCTTTGTGTTGTGTGTGCGCGCGCGCACACATCAGTAGGGTATGCGTATACGCGCGCGCACACAACCTTGCGAACTATTTAGCCATCTGGGGTGGGTTGGTTTTTTTTTTCCAAGACACTCCCAAACACGCGATGATCACAACAAAGGCAAAGCGCGCCTACTTCACCTACTGGCCTGTGGCACATTCAAAAGCCACAAGGACAACAATAACAACGACGACGACAAGTTCAAAACCGTGCACTTGTACAGCGTGTGGGCATTGAGTGAATTTAAATCTCTCTCTCTCTCTATTTCCCCCAGCTTCCTGTCACTTCAATAGCATCAGAGCTGAACAATAAAGGGAGAGAGAGGTAAAATCCCGGTAAAAGCAGGGAGATACTGGAATTAAGCGGCAGCGGCGCTTCAAGCGCACGTTTTATTTTTCCGGCGGACACAGGAAGCACCTGCAGCAAGCTTGGTTTGCTACCGCTGTACAATTAGCGCACTGTGATGCAAGAAAAAGTCGTGCCCTAAGTAAAAAAAAAGGAGCAGATGCTCGGGAAAATATCCTTCCTCCGCCAAATAACGCTTGCTGATTGTTGTTGTGGTCGTTTCTTTTGCGCCTCACACGGCACGGCACGTACAGCAGCAGCAGCCATCATATATATATAATGATGACACGCTTGGCTGCAGAAAAAAGCTTCGAGGGAGCAAAACCATGGGAGACAGAGCGCAGCATAGCAGAAAACAGCAGTATACAGCAAAAAGAGAACAGCAGTATACAGTATAGCAGAGAACAGCAGTATACAGCATAGCAGAGAACAGCAGCATACAGTATAGCAGAGAACAGCAGTATACAGCATAGCAGAGAACAGCAGCATACAGTATAGCAGAGAACAGCAGTATACAGCATAGCAGAGAACAGCAGTATACAGCTTTGCAGACAGAGCACTGCAAAGTACAGCGCTGCAAACCAGGACACTGAAAAACACTGCAGAGCAGAGCCTGCAAAGAACAGTACTGCTAACCAGGGCACTGCAGGGTAGAGCAAAGAGAGCAGAGGAGGCCTCTTGTTCTTGCTGCTGGCGTCACGACTCAGACGACATTAATTGCTCATACACCCTGTATGTCTTCTGGGGAAGGAAAGAAGCTTACTTTATTGCTACTGGAGCTTTATTCACGGAAGCTCTTTTCAATGGCCAGAAATGAGCTGCCTACTACTGTGCTTTACGTACGAACTTTTTCTTCCAGACGTTGCAATAAATAAAGCGTTTAGTCACTGGCGGCCGTTTGTGCAGCGTCATTCACTACTTCAGGTGGCTTTTTCCCCTCTCTCACTTGGCGAATAATTCTCACCTCCTTAAGGAGGTTATGAAAAAATCGCACAGATATTGCCAAAACAGAGGAAAAATTGGCACTATGTAGAATGACCACAAACGGTGACTCACACACACGATAATCTTGAAGACACGGTTGACTGAGCCACCAAACCTCAAGAATGCTGTCGGCTTTGACTCTCTCGGACACCGCATGGCGGCAAATCAGCTGCTTTTGCTCCTCTTTCTCTCAAATTTGCACGGTGTAAAAATGTTTTACGCATATTTATACAAATGCTTCATTAAAAGTGTAAAAAGGCAACAAGTGTGGCGAAAAAGATTCCGCTGATTGATCTCAGAGACTTCATTTACGGTTTTCAGCCATTTTTTTTACACGTCGTCTTTGATCCTGGTCACTCGTCTGCGGTGTCACAGCTTGACTCTCTCTTGGTTAACAAGTTTTTTCATCCATGCAACTAAAATGTCGGACATCACAAGCTCAGAGACGCTGAAAAGTGTGCTTTGCCCCTGACGTGTTCAGGCTCAACTGCACCCACATCGGCGACTTCACAAAACTGAGCATCGGATCGGTTGCCCATCCCGGAGCAAAGCAAGAGCATTTATGATGCTGCTGCTTTGCCACTTTGACATTTTCAACTGTTTACACCACTCAATCTACATCTGCAGAGGCAAATTTGACAAAGGAGGGTATTCAGCATTCAACTCATGCATTCTTCTGTGGCAAAATATGAAGTGGCTTGCGTATTGGCCTGAATTCTTGACAGAAATTACTGCAATTTTAACTCTTCCGTAGAAAGATATGTTTTCCAGAGGAGAAAAAAAAAGACTCTGTTTGAACGACATGAATAAGGCAGCCAGGTTATTTACATGCAAAGAGGATTTTGGACTCTGGCTGTCTATTGAGTACCGATCTGCAAACAGA
>JAAUXU010031477.1_pt1 | contig 28289 bp, 22 predicted proteins | sample 7278151 | NCBI WGS metagenome assembly JAAUXU01 (sample SAMN14350113, study PRJNA611818) | marine sediment metagenome | isolation source: surface marine sediment (1.8m) | place: French Polynesia: Moorea | collected 2018-08
ATACTAGAGCAGGTCAGCATTTTGGTGAGTGATTTTCACCCAGTTTGGCAGCTTCTGATGGCCACCAGAGCTGAAATGTACTCTCACCGCAAATTTACTACAGTAGCTCACTACATAAATTTCAAATTAAGTTGGGCGTAGGCAAACACAATTTTTATTTCAAAAATATTTGACTACACCTTAATCTTTTGACCCTGTGTAACAAACCCCAGACCCTGTCAGTGAATTTCCAAAGTTGACCCCTTTTTGACCTAGCCTAATCTGTAGTGTACAAATTGGGACTGAAATGGGTATAAAATCGGCCAGAAAACCGTTACTATTGGTAAATGAGCACAGAGAAGACCATGGTGAGTGCCAATTGGCATTGGCATTGAAGACTTTAGTGAGCGAATAACGGACTGCGTTAGAATGAAACAATTACTTCTCTGTAACTGACAAGTTCATGATACGGCTCTTTTGCAAAAAAGGTATCTATCTATCTTTGTCTGAGACACTCTAGCTTTAGCGAGAGTTTCGTTGAAGGAGTCTTCAAACTCTCGGAGAAGGGGCGGATTCTCGTAGGTACTGGAGTAAACTCATTTTTTAGGGAATGGCAGGAAATGTAGGTTAAAAAAATGAACAATGAAACAAATCTTGGCTCTTGTATCCGTGTTGAGCAATTTTTTGGCTCTTGTATCAGAAATAAATTTACTGCATAATATGGCCATTGGAATTGGAAATTCGGGTCTTGGCTCTCAAAAGCATGTCTCTTGACATGTCCCACTGTACCCTGCTTGGCTCCAGAGAGTTCCATGAAGCACTATTTCTGTCTTATGCCTAGTCCACGGACTTCATGGACTTTGTCCATGCACTTTGTGCCTCCCATATGATCTCCATCCCGATCCATGTTGTTTTTACTTTTTAAACTGCCTGATTCAGATGCACCCTATTTTTCTCACCCACCCCAAACTCTCCAGTGTGGTCAAGTTGCATTAATTTTTGAAAGTATTTGTATTAATTTTTGTAGTGCAGCTGCTAGTAGATGCTATTTTGTCAGGGCATAGCAACTATTTTCACCCTCTTCTCTCCAGCTTGCCGTCACCATAGATAGCATCTGATAAATACTGGTATTGCAGTTATTCCAAAAAGGCTTGGACCTTGAGTTCAGCCTCAAAATGCACATCTAAGTCCACTTTGCAACGTTATGTGAAAAATAGTGTCTTCTGACCAAGTTTGGGGACAATTGGTGCAGCAGTTGAAGCATGAGAGTTTTATGTGTCGTTTGGGATGTCCACCATTATTTGCCACGCAGACTCGGAAGGATTGCAGACATTATTGGTGTGAGCAGTGGTCAAGTAGTCCTTGATCATCCAGACATGTGGCATGTCATGCAGGCCTTGCCCTCAAGTACCCCCTGCACGAAATAATCACAGGAATTAAGGTCAGGGCAACTCGGGAGCCAGGTCTTCTTAGCCCAGAAGTTCCAGCCAGATTTGCCGCTCCAGCCATGCCTGGTCTTCTTTGAAGTGTGGGCCGGTGCGCCATCTTTCTGAAACTCAACAGAGTGGCCATCTGCTACCTGTTCTGACCCTTTAGGGAAAGCCACATTAACGTGGCCATGGCTCATCATGGCGCCAAAGAACATGGTGGAGGCTTGGTTCTTTTGATGTGAACACAAAGGGAAATCCTAGACATTCGCCACAAGCACTCCATCATTGCGCTGATTGATTTTGCAGTCAATAGTGAAGATCTCATCAGTAAAGATGCGGCTGTGGCCCACTGCGGCATTCTTCATTATTCTTCAGCAAGCACTCGGCTGTGGCCAGCCTCCTCTTCCAGAGCACGTCTGAGAGGAGCTGTCTCTAGTGCAAGACAGGCCTTGTATTTGAGGTCAACTTGGATCATGTTGATGAGTCTTGTTTACATGTCGAAGTGTCACCCAATTGCTCTCTGTTTGTAACATCACAGCCCCAGCAGCCTCTTACCCCAAGTGTTTGGGTTTTACGTAGTTGGCGCACGGTGCTGGAGGGCCTGAGGAATGAATCCCACTGGACAAATGATTGACCTGGGGGCAGGATTTCCCACTTGAAAATTTCAGGCAATCTCATCAACTTTTACTGAAACAGCCAAATTTCAAGTCTCTTTCACGTGCCCCTTCTCCAGGAGGTCTCCTTTTGAGCACTGTAGCACCAAAATGAGCAGCCTTGATATTGAAACTGTGTACTCAACATTGTCCCCATGAATCACGTCTATGTGTTCCACATCAAAATGTTCCGGTGTGGCATGAGGTGATGTAGTGCTCGCAGAGAAAACTGACAGGAAAGACTGTACAAGTTGCTTTTGTGTCGTGGAATTCCAGTGTGAGAGCAAACGGACACAGCTCCAGGCTGAAGGTTTCTCAGGTCACTATTCTCTTCTTTTTTTGGTCCTTGATTTCTGTTATGGCACATCACTGGCATTTTGGAGCACCAAAAGCCCGGATTCGAAGGGTATTATTCTTTTCTCCAGCTCTTTCACCAATAGCTTTGTAACGTTCGCGCCGCGCTACGTGTACTTGAGTGACTCAGTCAAAGTGACCCAGAGCAACTCAACTCGGAGTGACGATCGTAGCGGCGGTAGCGATGGATTGGTGAGGAGACAAGGATATCGATGCAGCGAAGTCTGAGTTCAGACTGGGATAGGGTGTATTTTGCACATAGGGTTTATATACAGTTGGAAGTGGAAGTGACTCTTGGGTGTGACCTGGTCTGTGCAACAGCAACAAGGAAACCATTACCTAGTCTAGACACTACAGCATTGTCTACTTCCTTGTGCTAAGACCTTCACCTTTCATGAAACTGTACAAGCTTCAAAGATTGTGTTCTCTCCACCAGTTTTTACACTTATGCCCTCTCTTTTGAGTCCTTTTAGTTGGTGAGGAGCTTTGACAATGCGTTTCAAAATGCTTCTTCCACTCTTTCGGACTTTCAGTAACGAAGTAGTCCTGCTTCGGGAATATGTCCATCTTCCACTTGCATCTTTCTGCAGAAGGTGGTGGTGGTGGCAGTGGCGGTGGTGAGGAAGAACATAGGGTACGCACAGCTTTAAGATAGTGAAGGAGACTGAAATTGTCGTGGCAATGTCAGAGACTGAGAAGAAGTGAGTGGACATGTTGGAAGAAGTGTTCAGAGCAAATGTAAAAGTGGTGTAGAGGGTCAAAGTCCTTGCCTCAAATGGCCTCCAACCACTACTTTGACTTGCATGCTTTCTCAGGATCTTGCAATTCCCAAGAGTAAAAACAAATCTTCGATCCCCATACGCTGCAACTCTTACAAGTGGGAAGACATTAGCATAGTCTGGATTTTCAGCCATCACCCTCTCTTCCTTGATCCAGGATTTGTCTTTGCTGGTGCAGTTTCAGACTGCTCATGTGTTCACCATGGTGCACTTTCGTTGCATAAATAAAATCGTCAAGCTTCCTTCTTCCAAAAGTTAGTAGGGTGGGAAGCTTGCGTAAAGCTGCATCGCGCCATGATTAGAAAGTAGCATCTTTTGCTTAATTTTTGTCTCCTTCCAGGCACCATATTAAGTAGTGCATAAGCAGTGTAAGCAGTTCTCTTTCTCATTCTCTCTGCAGTTACCCTCAAGCTTAGAAATCTCTGAACACATAGGATACACAAAAGCTGACACAACGTTAGCATCCCATCAAGTATCTGCCCAAAACCGAAACCTTAATCCTCGAAGTCAGTCCAATAAAGTGGCGACATTTAACACTTACGGCATTACCAGAGCATAGCACTGTCAACCTAGGCAAAATGTCAGGTAACCATCTGTTAAGAGCAAGTGCAAGCAATGTTGACATTGAAGTATTTATTTAAATGGATCTTGAACTGCTCCTTCAGTAATTGCTTTGAGCACGCAACTGAAGTTAAAAGTGGTGCACAGTCCTTCAGTGTGATGCTTCGGATCCACTCCAGGCTTCGCTTCGTCCTTGGGAAAGATGTGAGAGACACCTTCAGAAGCCGTTGGCACAGGTTGTTGGAACAGCCAAGACAGCACAAATTACTATTCTGCTCCAGTAGCTGAAAATGAATGTTCCGTCAGATAGATATTTCTGAGGTCACAAGCAGACAACAGCGAACATGCAGAACACACGATTCAGTTTGAGCAGTTGTAGCCATGGACGGAACCAACGCCATCTGGTGTGGTGAAGCTCCACTCTATAGAACAGTCAAATCTTGATATAACTGATCTCCATATGATGCATGATATTGATATGATGCATCTTTCCCTGCTGACAGTTTATCTCTCTATGTGATGTATCTCATAAACAAAAAGTCGCAATGGCTGCAATGTAATATGAAGATTTGATGCATTTTAAAAGAATGCATAGAAGTGTGATACAACTGTATAACAGCGCTGTATTGTCCAACAGCAGATATTTGGCAAAGGAGATGCCTGCAGACATCAACAATCCTATGGTGTTCACTAACGACCGCAAAAACAAGCAGAGAAAGCCCAGTATGGCTGCTGGAACAGGGGTAATTTCTGCTGATCACACAACTCCATATCTTTAATGACGTGAAATTAACATCTTGTGCGGTTATTTTGGTGCCTTTAATGATAGCAAACAGTTCGTGGTTGCCATTCTTTCCAGAAGCACTTTTGTCGGTCTAATAAGTCAACAAGTTTTGGTCTTTGGTTTTTGATCTGGAAGTCAACAAACTTTGTAGTTATTTGTTGCGTTTAATATTCTCTAACAGCTTCTGGTTGCCGAGCTGTAAGCGACTAAAATAGCCAGGAAACTCGTGAACACACTGTAAATGAAGAACAAGAATTATTTTTTATTTTGTTTGGTAAGAAAAGAGTTATTGCATTTTTGGTGTTTTTAGTAAATAAGGAATATTTGAAGAAACAGGAGGTTTATGGAATATTAATTGAAGAATGTGATGTCGACTTCTCTGTACCACATTTTAGTAGTCTGGAATGAAGTTTAGGTTGAAGAATTGGTGACACTCATGAGGTTTTAGAATTAACTTAAAAGGACCTCTTTTTCGTCACCGCGGAAGATGGTGGCAGTGCTTGATGATGACTCTACTTTCTTTTCAAACTTGGAAAACTTCCAACGGCTGATAGTTTTTATCCAGCAGGTAATTGTGGGTCAACATCTACCTCTCCTAAAGTTCGGTTGCAATGGACAAACTAAACCTCCAGTGAAACCTATGACTGCAATCAGTGAACATTGGATGGTAGAGCCATTCTTCTGCAAGGGTTTCCAGTCCATCAATGGCCAGTTGTACAGAGATGAATGCATCCCTGAGTGCCTGAAACTATTCCTAAATTGTCACCCTTCCTTTCCTGATGAGTACGTTTTCTGTCCAGATTTACCTAATGAGCATTTTGAAACAGAACTCCTGGGATCGCATGAAGAATTATGCATTCCTTTCGTACCCAAATCAGCAAAAAATCCTAATCTGCCCTCAGGTTCATCCAATGGAACTGCTTTGGGCCCATTCAAAGTTGCAGGTGCGAGGGAGACTGGGACGCCAAAGTGGAGAGCCAGTTGAAGGAGGGTGTCTGTTTGAATCTCTCAGAATTCTGTAACAACTACTGCCCAGTACTATTTTTGCAAGTTTCAAGATCGGAAAAATCAGAGGTGGTTGTAACCTTGCTGTGCTCTGAAAGTCGAAGGTGAAAAGGCAGCTCCTAACTCATATGTCACCTTTTCTTCAGGAATTTCTGTCACTGACTGAATGTGGTTTTTACACTGCCACCAAAATTTGGAGACAGTTGTTACTTGCACAGTATGAGTGCAGGCAGTTCGAGATTTTCATCAGCTTCACTGGTTGGATCTGCCTTGGCTCGAATTTGAACTTAAAGTGAACTTTGTGATACTAGTAATGAATGGCGCCTTAATGTTGGTAGTAAGCATAATTCATGCTGTACGACATGAATCGAAAGAAACATGGATGCCTGTTGGTTCTCCTATTACTGCGCAATACTGATATGAAAACATTGCTTTTCCAGATCTGATGTGAGCATCCGGTCAGTAAACAGCACCATGATTGTGTGGCTTCAGAATGATGCCGGCTACCAGCGCTGGGGACCCACCGAGGATCGCGTGGAAGCGCTTCTTGAGGCTTTCAGGCCTGGCCGAGAACGAGAGCGAGACAAGGCGCAGTTGCTTTCGCCCAACAGGCAACAACAGCAGCAAGCCCTGCAAGAGCAGCAGTCAGGTGAAGCAATGACTCAGCCGGCATCTGTGGCTGCTGCAGCGTCACCATCGACCACAACGGCGCTAACAACGAACGTCCCCTCCAGCGCGACGAATGCGCAGTGATGTGTTGTGAAAGAAGAAAGAAGTATTTATTATTGACAAACTTATGATCGCAAGAAGAAACATTGCGTTTGCCATGCTCTCCTTACAGAGATCACCACTGAGCATAAGACTGAGCAGAAAAGTGAATAGTTGAGCTTATCTGAGAGTTAAGAAAAAGAAAAATGAATCTTGCACCATCGCTAAAAATAAGACATTCATTGCTATCTTATTTTATGTACTGTTAGAGCGTCTAATTCTTTCTCGTCTAAAGGACTGGGTGTGTTTATGCTACGTAGGAATAGTAGTGTGTACAAGGAGCAAAGTCTTCTTTCGAACAGCCCTGTATGTAGTACATAGTGACACTAAGTAAAGCAAATTGTTTTTTAAACCAGAAGTACAAAGCACTTTTGCAGTTTAAAAGTGACCAAGGGACCGCTCTCTGATTTTGAAATGCATAAGCACCTTTGATTTTATTAATTATATCAAGATGCACCGATTCGTTTTCTCTTCATTGGACTAATAACCTGCTCATGTTTTGTATTGATTGATTGTTGCAGGGAGTTTTGTGAGTAAACCGGAACATAACTGATCACCTAAAAATAGTGTTTGGCCAGTGTTGATGCATTTTCTTGGATGAAAAAGTATCTCGTAAAAAAGATTTCTGATGTTGAAGATCTACTATGTACCCACTCTCTCTGTCTTGTCAGCGCACAGTTTCTTCATTGTTGATCTTGAATGCTAAAAAATGAATAAAAAAACCATGAGTCGATTCTGCTGCATTTGCAAACTCTCAAATAAACTATAATGACAACTTACGTACGAAATTTAGTGCGGTCGTACACATAACGAAAAATAAAGTACAGGATTACCGTTGGTGTCTTCCGCCACTTCTTTTTGCTGGCGGAGAGATCGCTCAGTGGTCTCGTCTATCAGGTCCTAAAGAAGACTTTGTTTCATTCCGGCTCTGTCTTTCACTTTACAACTCCAGGAGTAAGCCTAACGTACCAGCAAACAGCTTCAGAGCATCATGGCCCTGGACGAGTGTACATTCAGTCAGTAGCTTGGACAGAATCATTCTGCTTGGGCTGGACAGTGCTACGCATTTAAAAGGAATAAACAGTCATTATCTGTGGCTGTCTTATCTATGATGTTTCGTTAGTCCGGTAATTCTGTCCATACGTGACCACCATGAAGCAGTCACTGGTTTCCCTGGTCATCATTTGCTTGGCCTCTGGCCTTTGCCACTTTTCTCTCGGTCAGCAAGCACTTGAACCTGTTGTAGTTGTCCACGGCGGTGCCGGCAACGTCGCTGAGGAGAACTATGAGGCGAAGTACGAGGGCACCAAAGAGGCCGTGAGGAGGGCCTTTGCTGTCCTAACACAAGAGGGAGGTTCTGCCATGGACGCAGTCGTTGAGGCTATCAAGGTGGGTTGTTGGAGTCACACAGTGTTTTTTTCACTTTGTTAGCCTGTCTTCTTTCCGAGGTGATGGAAGATCTACCTGCCTTCAACGCCGGCAAGGGCTCCGCCCTGACGATGGCCGGCACCGTCGAGATGGACGCATCGATAATGGACGGCGTCACGATGGAAGCTGGGTCTGTGGCAGTTCTCTCCTCCATTAAGAACCCCATTGAGGCAGCCAGAGCAGTGTTGGAGTCAACGCCGCACGTGCAACTGGCGGGGCAGGGAGCAACCGACTTCGCGATCGACATGGGCTTGACTACAGAGGATGACGTAAGTTGATGTATTTGTCCCACTTGTGAATGAGAGAGATGTTTGGTAGCATGGTACCACTGCACTGCCCTAGTGGCGTAACAAACTCTTCAGGACTACTTTGTCACGGATGAAAAATTCCTGGAGTGGTTGGACTGGCTTGACGATCATGGGTTGAGGGAGCCGCCGGAAGGAGAGAGAGTCCATGTTGGTGCGTATCCAAGGGCGCTTCGCAATGCCGATCACTGGGCTCAACAGAGAGGCACCGTGGGGGCCGTCGTCATGGACGCCGAGGGCAACATTGTGGCGGGCACGAGCACAGGGGGACTGACAGGAAAGATGCCAGGACGAGTTGGCGATACTCCAGGCGTAAGGAAATAACAATGGACGTGTACATACGCACAGTTGCGTCCAAAAGTGAAAAAAAAAGAAGGTGACTAAAATTGTGGTCGACTTAATGCAAAATTAGCTGAACTTTTTGTTGAGGCCTGGGAGGAGGGGATTAGTGCCCCGTCAACCCCCAGGCTCCAGCAGGCCCCCCGATCCAAGTGTGTCCGGACATGGTGTGCCCACCATGAGTGTCCGAAAATGTAGTTTGATTCACAAAATATTCCATGAATTTAGCCTGTGGCTCCTTTAACTACAAGATCTTAGCAATTCATTACTGTGAATCATAACCGCTCAGCCTCAAAAGTTACGAGTGGATAAGTAATGTGAACTCAAGTGCCCTCATTCAGTTATTTCCGACAAGTATATTCTGAACAAGAAGTCAAAGTTTTTAGACCCAAATGAGTCTCAGAACTTCTTAAATACTGCCAGGTTTTTTGACAATGATATGAAAAGAGTTGTAGTTCACAACAGCTTGAAGGGGATTCCCTGGATACTGAGGATGATCAGATCATCACACTTGTAGTTCTTCCAAGAAAGCCCAAAATCATGGTGAACTGCCTCACTTGCCTGCTCACTGCCTATGTCCTTCCCCTACCTCTGGCAGTACTCTCCCACATGAGACATCACAATGTGGACCTTTGGCATCATGAATATTTCCAGATTGAGATATCTCTGCCCAAAGGTTCATCTTTTCCCTCCAGGCGTCCTCCAACTTCTGTCCAAAGTAGGCCATCCTTACCATGTCAAAGCCATGAGGGGCCCAGGCAAACTTCTTTAGCTCCTCGGACAGGCATTGCTGTGGAGGGCAGACATCAGGAGCACTCTTTTGAAGGCTGGTCCCTCCAATGTGCCACCATGGTAATTGATTCTGCAGATGTTCTGTTCATGGGCCCACTTGTATGCCCTGTCCCCTCCCCACAGCGTGGTGAGCTCATCCAGAATCTTGTTGCATCAGGTGTAGCTCTTGCACAACCAGGATATCCAGGGCCAGGGAGGAGTCATCACCTAGCAGAACTGGATAGTGGATACAGTTCAAGGAGTTCTTGACCTATCTCCATTGACAGCCGTCTGACCAGAAGGGCTCAACATTCCTATGGATTGATCCAAATGTCCTCCTTGTTGCCCCAGCGACGGCGAGCAACAGTTTCTTTGCTCAAGAGTCCTTAAAGGATGTCAGCCCTGTCTGGAGCTTCTTCATGGCCTGCACAGGCAATTGTGTTGAATTCTGGTTATTTGAGGTGCAGGTCTGCTGAATGTGAGGTCCCCTGTGGTACATTCAATTTTGGCTGGAAATTCAAAATACATTCTAGAAAGTGTTTCAAACATTGAGTTATTCATGAACACTGACATTTTGGGATCAAGAGGAAGAATTCTTCACTCAAAAATTTGACTTTGTAAAAACGGGCATTTCTCTTCAGGCTTAGAGTTACGATTTGGTAGCTTATAGTTCCGAATTGTTTAGATCGTATAGTTTTAGGAACCATAAGCCAACCTCTGGGTGTACTTTTTGAGTCAAATTGCATTTTCAGACACTCAGAACATAAGTGAGCACCCACCACAAATCATACCACAGAACTTTCTTAGGCTACAGTTACACATTGGTTTTTTCTACCAATGACAATTGATAATACTTAGAGGTAGAGGGAGTTTTACCGATCTGTTTTCCGTTCTCCAGCCACACACTAGTACAGTGTTCCAGTAACAAAAGTTATATAAACTTAAGTAAACATCACATATCACAGCAGCTGTCAAAAAGTCAGCAATGACGGACTTGCTCGTTTGATTTCAATTTTTCAAAGCGGCCCTTGGGTAAATTTGCCGATAAAATTAGAGGAGCTGTCTACTTTTTCATGCCTTCCATTTTATCCAGGAGATTTTTTGATTTTAGGTAAAAATACCTCTACCTTTAAGTACTACGCGTCATTACTGGTAAAAAAAAACCACTCCAGCTTAATATTGCAGCCGCACGTCTGGAAACCTCTTACCCTCAGCACTCATTTTCTTGGCCTTGGGGTGAAAAAGCACATTTAAGGCAGAAATTCAAGCACCCAAAACCTACTACATGTCATTGCTTGTAGAAGTGAGGGCGCAGCTGCAAAAGTCAGCAAAAAACCGTGAATTTTGATGTCGAATATTTCCTTCGCCATGAAAGCAGCTGAACTGGACTGACGTCAACACTTCTGGTGCAGCCACAGCCACATGCGCCAGAGCCCCGATGACATGCCGGGACGTCTAGGTGTACTCCATTGAAGAGTGGGTCAATCTCCCTCCTGAGATGTGCCAGAAGTACATGGGGAACAACCGCAGTGACCTTTCTTCTTTTGACCTCCTGTAGGTCATAAGAAGAGAGGCCATGCTTTTGATCACAGGTAACAGTCCTCAAACAAATGCCCTCGGCGATAGAGGAGCTTAGCTTATGTAACAAGCTTTTGTGTGTTGGAATCGCTGCCTTAAATATTCATTTTCACCCCAAACTGAAGTAAATAAGTAAAACTGCTAAGATCCTAAAAGCTTTCCAACAATGTATATAAAGTTTGTGTAGGTGCAATATTAGAAAAGTTATTAATGGTTCACATCACTACAAAACACAACGTAAATGACATTGAAAAAGTGACCAGCGCCACCTCAAATACGCATTTTGACCTGACGTGAAGTAAATAAGTTAAACTGCTAAGGGCTCAAGCTTTCCAATGCGGCAAATGGTCTTTGTGTTTCTAAGATAGTAAGAAAGTTCCGTGTCAGAACTTTTGGTTGGCGCTCACTTATGATGAGGGACATCGGGGTCTGGGAGCTTGCTGGGGGCTGCAGGGTTAAAAGGGCACCGCCCCCCCCCCCTCCCCACAGAGCCCCACTAAATTTCATTAACTTGACCATGAGCCACTTTTCTCATTTTTTACTTGGGAACCTTCACTTTTGGATGCAACTATTCGCACGTACGTACAATTATGTTCATGCACAGTTTGTCAGGGGTCCCCAAAGCTCCTTCTTCAGACTCTATTACTTTTATCCTCAAGCACTATTTATAGAAGAATGTGATACAATATCTTAAGGGAGAATGGTGCCATCAACAAGTACGGTACAAGCACTTAGCAGCAGTAGCAAATTCCGGCCGAAGTGCGATCCGATGTTCTCCACAACGGAGGCGGAAGATAGTTTTTGCTTGCGTAGAACAAAAGTTGAAAGACGACATCAATTTCTTGTCCTACTGTATAAGATGTGTGTCTGAGATCCTAATACTTCATCATAGGTGGGTCATGGTGTCTTCGCCGACGTCTTCTCGGCTGGCGTGTCTTGTACAGGTGTCGGCGAGGTCTTCATGAAGGCAGGCGTTGCTCGTCGGGTGGCTTCCAACGTGGGGTTTGGCCAGCCGGCGGCCCTGGCCATCGAAGAGGCCTTATCCTACATGACTGACAGAGTTGGCGGCGACGGCGGAGTCATCACCATTGCTGCTGACACCGGGGAGGTAGCAGTGGGATGGAATAGCGCTCAGATGGCGTGGGCCTACGCCAAGAACGGACTGCTTTACTATGGACTGAATGTGGGGGAAGTTTTCGAGGAGGACCTGTGAATTGAGGATCATCTTGACACTGTAGAAGCAGCGTAGAAAATGGTTGTGCCGTTGCATCATCGTTATATGTATGTATACTCTGTACGCAGTGACTGCATACCGGCATGCATCTCTTTTCTACGTATGCCTGAGCCAAGAGAGGTTTTTGGGGAAGATGTAACACCATACGTATGTGACACCTCACTATTAAGTACCCTCTTACAGACCGGTACAGTGTATATAAATCCCATGATCACAAGCGGCAGGCGAATGCCAAGCAAGAGAGCAAAATGCGTACGATTTTTCTTTTGTGTCGTCGACAAGGCGTCTCCTACGCTGACGCTCAAGTATACGCATCATAAGTATGCGACGACGCTTGACCCCATCCGCAGGCAGGCGTAGCAGGCGTAGCAGGCGTAGCAGGCGTCACGGGCGTCGCACGCGTGGCAAGCGTAGCAAGCGTAGCCGGCGCATCTGCGGACGTCCCTCTATGCTCATCTGCTAACTTGTGCTGAAGTCGACCGACGGGCCCCCTGTGGCTGGTGCTGCTGCTCGTGGCGCTGCTGCTCCTGGCGCTGCTGGCTGCACAAGAGCCAGACCAGCAGCAGCTAGCAACGGGTGACGCATTTTTCCCGGCCGGTGAGGGGCGGCGTCGGAGAAAAATTAGCGTCGTCGCCGTCGCCGCCGTCGGTATAAAAGAGTGCGTCAATGCCTCGGGGAACTTGCTATTCCGCCTGTGCCTCGACTTGTATGTGATTTGTTGTGACGTCTGTTCTTAGAAGATTAGGTAAGCCCAGAGATGCCAACTGGTGTTTGTCATTACCAATCTCAATGGACCTCTAACTATCCCGAGAACACAACCAACCCAATGGGGTGTTTTCACTGCTACGGGGTATTGCGTAAGTTCTGAAACATATACCCATATGTTTCGCCACCAAACCGATGACCATAGGCAAAAAAAAAAAATTAAAAATTTGTTTCTTACAAACACAACGGCGAGATTAATGTTCCATCTTGGCATGAACAGTTTTAGAAAGACATCTGGGATGTGTTGAACGCGGTCCAGATGATATCGTTGGAAATTCACTCCACGCCTTCGTCGTTCGGACGTGATTGAGTTTGCAAACATTTGGTTCAGCAAACTTGAAGAGTTCGTCACAAATAGAATAAGCTGAAAAATGCAGCAAATGTGAACTAATTTGGGTGGAGAAGACGTTTTTGTTGCAGCACACACGGTTAGTGCGTGACGCTTGAGGTGTGAAACAGCATCGAAACTCTCATTTAAGTGAAACATCTTGTTTATATTTCAAGGAACCCTGATATTGGAATTGGCCGCAGTGGGACAGTATGAAGGTGCTTCTTGTCCTTGGTAAGTGCACACACTTCAAAGCAATTTCGCATGACCATTTCATGACGCGGACTTTGACGTCAGCAACCATTCGAGTATGCATGGCACAAAAATCTGTTGACCTTTGGCACCCCGGAGCTGTAGAAAAGCCACCAAATATCGCGAGTGCCATTTCACGCCCGTGTCTCGTCGTCGTCGTCTCGTTTTCTTATATTCGAAGTTCGGTCGTCTTTTGCGTTAAGAACTAGTAGTAAAGATATGGCGGGGCGACTTTTTTAGGCTAAGAGTCACTTAAAAAGTTGTTGCTTCCTTTGTATGCGTGCGTGCGTGTGTGTGTGTGTGTACGCCCTCCAGAAGGAATGTTCTTCCTTTCATCCACAGTCACTTTGGAGGCGACGCTGACCTTAAAGGTCAGGCAGAAAAGGAATGTTTATTCCGACCTCGCAATCGTGGGCAAAAAAATTTGCGAGAATTCATTTAGGATCCCGCTGGCTTTGCTGGAAATGGCGAGTGAAGAACCGGGGCAAAGATCTCCATCTCTGTCTTCACTTTTGCATCGCCAATCGAACTTCGTAATCACTTCCTGCAAGAACAGTAGCCAAATGCTCGTGTGTTTTGGCATTTGCCTAAGTGAGTTAGCATGCACAATCGCAGCGGGCGGCCCAATCTAGACTGCACCTAGAGCTAATTTCGGGGGTCCCGGTCAGCTATTAGCTTGTGCACAACCCTGCACTTTCATAAGGGGCTTAAGGACACAGAGGAGGGGAGGTTCCTAGACTTGGTGACGAACCTGCGATGAGGAAAGCGTTGAGAAAAAAAAAGTAGCAACCAAAGTGTGTTGTGCAAAATCGCAGGTGAACTAAACATTTGCATTGTTCCGCCTTAGTAACCGAACGAGCTGACTCAATTTCTATCTCCTGGTGCGCCAAACTCCATGTTGAAATCCCTCTATTGGGCAGACGCTGTGCTAACCTATGTATAAGAATTGATGTGCTGCTAATATTCTGTCACTACATTGGGGTGTGTTCGTCCGGGGTTCAACTTAGGATTGGGCAGCGCGTCCACCAGGGGTTGGGGCTCGGCCTAGGGCTGTGACATACAGAAGCACTATTATTTGACTGTGCTCCCAAACAGCCCAAAGACGGGAGTGCTGCAAGTGGGAGAACCACCTCTCTTTTCTACATGAAGTCCAAAGAAAGCAAAACCTTATGTAATGCAAAAATGTTCAGTAGGTATGATTTTAGTCATAAGGGTATAACTATAAGCTTCTCAGGACACTGCTTTCACATATGGTGCCCCCTTGCAATGCTGCCATTTTTGGGCAGGCTGAGGGCATTACTGTTAAGAGCACAGTCAAGTACTTGGGCATCCAAACTCCCGAGGCCGGGCCTCAACGCCAGTGCAAGAATGTACCCAGCCCAAAAAACCGTCCCGAGGTACATGAAAATCACTCCAGTGAACGAAGATGGCACTGAACAAAACAGGGAAGTACCATCCATTGGCTGAGTCAAGGATGAAGGTCTGATGTTCTGCTTCAGGAATCTCATTGATTCTTTTCCTCAACTACCAAATTTCCTCGATCCTTTTCTTAATCCTGGCGAGACTACCTGGCCAAACATAGTTGATGAAGCCCTACCCGAGAGGAATTAAGACTGTAATCCTCATGAGTGGATAGCGATTGAATGAGTGCCACCTAGAGCAGATTTTTAAAACTAGAAAAGAGGGTGAAGAACCATTTGAACTGGATAATTGACTAGACCTACCTCTCCGGGAGACTAATATAATACAGTTATAGACTAATATCGGAAAGAACAACAAGCAGACCTGAAGACATGTACCTGAGGTCTAGAAACATACCTGTTTGAAAGAAAATGGCTGAATGTGAAAGGATCCAACTAGGGTGGAGAGGCCAACGAATCGGGTTGGCACAGATCAAAAGTTACATTGCACATGTTGACGAAAAAGTTGACAATCGGTATTTGTTTGCCCGTGTCTGGGGGGGATTTTTAAAAAAACCTCACTTAGTTGTCTGCTAGGTTAATTTTTGGGCAATCTCGTGTAAAATGTCGCTCCTTCATTATTCGCTTTCTTCATTCCCAGGCATAACTAGTAATATGCACATTCGGAATTCACCATTTTCAGCTGTTGTTATATCTCAGGAAGAATTTTGAGTAAATGTAATTTTTTCTGGATAGACTTTTTTCTGCAGACATGGACAAAACATTACTACACTGAAGACAGGCATAACATAAGACGTGCCAGGCAGACCAAAAAAGCCTTACGAGCAAACATTGTTCAGCACGTCACGGACTCACACCCTGTGAGGACTCCTGAACAAGCATGGTGGCCTAAAACGTGGGCTTGCGATTGTAGATGGGGCTGACTTAAGAGAGGCAGCTCAAGCGTTGGCAGTCGGATGGGGAAGATGGGTAAAGAAGTTGAGGAAGCACGAAAAGAGTCATTGCTATTGTTATACCTCTGACCCATCAACTTTGAGCATGTAATCTCACAATTATATTATTCTAATTTCTGACCTAGGTGACTCGTATCCTTCAATACTTTAATTAGTATTAATACACAGCAAAGCAGTTGCGGTACACATGAACATTATTTAGCCACATCTGAGAAGTTTGTCCAGAGTTGACTGCTAAGTGTTTTGTTCAAGGCCCTACCAATCAACATCATTTTCAAAGTGAAATAGCTTGCTTAAGTCAAAAAAGTCTGTTTGAAGGCCCTTTCTCAAGTGTACGTCATTGCCCTCACCCCCTTCAGAAGAAAGTGGTCTTTTTTTCACAAGCTTCGAGTGTTTGAAGAAGTTGTTTACAAGATAGTTCACATCCCAATTTCATCCAAGATTGTGAGGTGAATAAAGGGGAAGGCTTATTGCTGTTGGCTTGTCATGCAGTCATTTGATTGAAAAATACAAGCAGCAACAATAGGCTCAACCGTCAAACAAAGGTGGTCGGAGACTATTGCACAAAGTATTACTGTTGCTGTGTCATGACTGAGAAGGCCGGACACATGAGGCTAATCTCAACTCTTTGGCACCGAGGAGGGGGGGGGGTGAAGCCTGAAGACGAAAGCTCAAGTTGCCTCAAGTCATTTCACAAGATGTTGGGTCAGTCAAGGGGACCCTCCAGACCATGGGAAGGACTGCCAGGAGACTCTTGTGTCGGGAGGGATGAGGGATGAAAAGTTCTGGGGCAAAGGTGTTTGTCCTGAGCGTCTGGTGTGGCCTGCCAAGACACAGCACAAGCGCCCAAACAATATGGCTTAATGCCACCTGGCACAAATCAGACGCTGGCTACGTGAAGAGCGTGCGTGCCAGCTTCTGCCCCTGGTTGGAGGTCACGATTATGACGGAGTGACGGGCGGGTAGGTGGGCGGGGGGAGCTCAAAGCAGCTATTGCATGTAGGTTAAGAAGTTGTTACTGTGCATGGTAAAATCACGTTCCCCGTTTTTTCATCTGTGGCGCATCAATCGTTGACGGCAATACTTGCTCATTTCGTCATATTGGTTATGCCTCACTTTTCTCCATGTCTTGTAGTCGCCCTTGCAGTATCCTCGTTGCTGCAATCTCCTCTGTTGTTACGATGCCTTAGTATTATCGTAGGCCTAAGGTCATTTCTGTTAGCAACCAAGTTCCAGGACAGAAGTGCCATCCCAAGACGGTTGTCGAGAGGCGCCTACGTAGGATGCATAAGGCATAAATTCCCCGCTAACTCTCTTTGGTATGCGCGCCTCCTGACCCCTTATGCTGTGTTGTTCTCCTTGAGAGACGTCTTCTCCCTCCAGCCAAAGGACTGACTGACTGCGTGATGACCGCCTTCGTTCTTCTCTTCCCCCCTCGATTACCAAATGAGTTCATGAGTGTACTAAAATGTACACTTTTCCCCTCCCAAAAAGGGTTCTTAAAGGGGAGTCTCAAAAAAAAAAATGTGCGGAAGTGCTGCTAATGATGAAAGTGTCCTCTGTCACTGTTGATACTTATGCTTCCTCTCGGTGTTCTACTTGGATGGGTGCCGAAGAAAATGTATTTACACACGCGCACATGCTTCCAGTAAACTAAAGCAGACATTATCTGTTGCTGTTGAATGCAGCCTTGGATGGAGACTGCAGCTCAAGGGTAGGAGAACTAATGTGCAGCCACTGACGATGAATGATGCACTTCAAGGGGGCCAAATAGGGGTAATTTCCACACTTGCTGACCAAGAAGCATCGATATCAATACCAAGTCAGCTGGTGGTCTCTTTCAGCGCCTAAACGACCTGACGCCAGAGTTCGACAACCTCGCATATATCATTCACGTCCGAGCATCCTGTGCGTGCTGTTGTCGACCCAGCAAGTCCGCACTGGGTGCGTCGACCTTTAAGATGCGCCGTAATCTACACGGCGCATAAATTGGATCTGCCTCTTCTTGATTAATGGAGGAGGAAGAAGAAGCGAGAGACGAGCAACGATTTTTTAATTGGCGTCATTTTCCTCCTGCCCAAGGCAGAGGAGTCATTGACCAACCTGCGTTGCTTCCTTTTCCTCTTCAAGGTCAGGAGAACTCCAATAGGTCCGTCAGCATCTTGTACCTTGTCTCGTTACACTTTGCCTCCTGGATCTTACCCAAGATGCACTCAACTTGAGACTGACTCACCAACATTTCAGGTTTCATCAATGGGCTGACACTGGTGCGCATGCAGTGCACACACTAAAAATGTGTCTTAGGCCCAGGTTTAACTGAACGTGACTGACAGTAAAGGTCGACCCCAAGATCTCAAGGCGGGTGGTAATGAAGGATTAAGCGCTGTCGCAGTAAATTGACTTGACATCTTAGTTAGGAACTTAAAATTCTTGTCGCTCACCTTCAGCTCGCAATGCCACATTAACATTCTAAGAATTTAATTTCTAGCCAATGTGAGTGCAGAAATTTGCCCTCCTCTCTGCCATCTGTAAAAGGCTGTTGTAGCCTTTTTTGGGTGAGTCCGGTTGAACCAAGGGCACCAAATATATGCCGAGAAGCGTTACCTCAGGGATTGGGAACACCTTGGTCAAACCCACTGTACAGACAGCACCTGTACCATGAATCGGTTTTGGCCAACTATTCCACTTGCTGAATGAACTAGGAAAGTTCGACATAGCTAAAACGTCCCCCATTGGGGAAGACGTCACAGGGAGACCCATCTTATTGTCTATGCAATGATACTTTGGGCCTTGTGAACGTTCTCAGTCGTTGCTCACCCCAGTTCCCCCTCCTGAAGAATAGAAGATAGCACCCTAACACTCGGCTTGGCTGACCAAAGACTCGTCGACTTCATCGCCAGCCGTCTTTATAAATGGAGGCATTTTCTATCCCGCAGTGCTCATAGCCAACAGTTGCCCAATTTCGGCTTCCTCCAGCCTCTCCACGCTCTAATAGGGTCCTTGTATGCTGCTAAACATGCCTTTTTCCGGCAACCAACATGCGTGCGAAGATGCTGCGCCTCAGGCAAGTCAGTCACTTCATTAAATAGCATTTCCTATTTGGCCAGCTACTCGTACTTTCGCCCATGTTATAAATCACGTTGCTTCTCTCTCGCACACCTCGTGTTTCTGCTGCCTCTTCCGACAGAAATAACCTGATCTTTCCATCGTGTTCTTGGTCGGTGGCATCACTGTTACCTTGACTCTTCCAAGGCCAAGAAAGGGTTTGGCCATTCACACTTTTTGCCACGGGTCAAATCAATCTCTATCTTCAAGAGAGGAAGGTTTCTTTCCTCGTACCTCCTCTGGACACTACCAAGTTACGTATTCACTCTGCTATCAAATGAATAACCACTCTCGTTTCTGCCGTCTCAGGCCATTGACCAATATCGCTTAAGAGGAAAAAATGGATGCAAGTGCACAATGCGCACATTACGTAGGTAAACTTGCTGGGGCACAAGATTGGACTGCAGCTGCTACGGACGTAGGTGGAGGTAATGCGCATCCTTGTACATAGACACGTACGTACGTAGCATTCGTTGACCTTGTCTCAGACGTTTGTTGGTGATGCATATGTGAATGATGATGAAATCTTCTAATAACCCCATGGGTAAAGTACTTGACTCCACTGCATGCACTGACTTTGGGGGAGTCACAATGCAAATGCTCGCTTGCATGACTTAAAAAGCTGGGGCGAGATGATGAGAATCGCTTTTCTATAAAAGTAATGACTTGGAAGAGATTTTCAGCTGGATTATTATCAGCGCACAGGAGGACGGCCTACGTGCCAGTTCGTAGAAAAGAGTGACTAATACAGGGTGCCTGGAGCAGCTTCGTTGTGGGGGCAGACCTCACATATTTGCAGAACAAGAGCTACCCTTGGACACCTAGATGGGTTGCCTCGAAGGTACTGTGACAATGCTATGCAGAGGGATCTTGCACTGTATCCACTCCTACGTGAAAAAAAAATTACAGGTAGCAGCTTCCGTCTTCACTTATTTCGCGGGCATTCAAGCGTTTTCAAATCGTACCAAATCTCTCAAGTTATCGCAAGATTTGTTTGATAGGACGAAGGTTTTCTTACAAGAGCCGCCATGTTCTTAGGCAACGAAGCCGCATTGACAGATTATGACCTTTTCCAAGCGGAAGTTTTCTTGTCATTCTGTCTTGCAATGAGAGATACTGAACGCACGTACATATCCTGCAGCTTTGATACGAGTCCCCATATACAGTGATAGCCTCTATAGCTCGCAATATAAAAAGACTCGCACGAGCCTTGGCTGCAGCCCTTTCGTAGTAGTAAAATAGTGTCGAGTGCCATACATGATATCATAGAAAATAACCGTGCGAGACTGGATTACAAGAAAGAGATGCAATTTTGGACTTTTTCTGTGCTATTTGGTGTTTATTCATTTTCTTTCAAAACTTTCATGGTCTGCACAGGACTGCATGCATTTCATAGGTTTCCTCAGAATGCCAATTTTGCAAAAGGCCCTTTTCTAAGGATTGATTAAGATCTTCATACCATCGGCCAAAATTGCATAAAAAAAGCTCGGCACTCTGGAGCCAGAGCTCACAGGGCCCACATCATTACTAATACGTGCGTAGGCACGTAGAAATCATGAGGTGTCTCATTTTGCCCACTAAAAGTCCAGCAGCCGGTAGAAGCTGCGCTGTTCTCATTTCTACTAAGCATTGGCATGTCTGAAGCGTGGCGACACTGGACGGACGAGGAGCTGAAACGTGTATTGCTGTGCACGCATGACAACAAGCAAGCACACGCATGGATGCCAAACCGGCAAGCAGCCTGAAAACTGCATGATTTACAGCAGTCGTGGCAAAAGCAGCCGTGGGTCAGTGATCCCCAGTTTCCTGCATCTGCCTGAATGATAAAGATGCTACAAGGATGCCAGGCTGACTCAGTTAGTCCGTGCATCCGAGCCACGAGAGCGAGATAGAGGCGCACACCTCTCAATGCTTCCTTGCCAATTCACTGAAACGGTTCAACTGTGGGCAAAGAGCAGGAAATCCTCACCACAACAGTCATGAGGGCTCTCTCAGGACTTGAGGGCAACGCCTTCTCACATTAGGCATTCACGTTACACCCTTCGCGCTGTCGGTCTCGGCTTGTCACGTGATGGGCTTGTTCTTCAGCTCAGTAGTCAGCACATGTGGAGGGTCAAGTCGACGTCCGCTGTTGGCTGGCGTGACATTGAATTCTGATGTTCCCTAGATGGCGCTGACGAGGACAAATGCGAGGAGTCCTGCTAGCCGAGGCACATTGGTGTGGAATTTCCGTCCATCCACTGCGATGGCGAGATCGCGAGATGGCGGATATGCGAGACTCGGGCGAGCTGCGCGTCTTTGCGTGCAATATGTGGAGGCAGGGGGGAATAAAATGAAAAAAAAGCTTTTGTTCGGCCATCAATTTTCGCCGGAGAAGTTCGATTTGATCTTGCTTGCTCATTTCATTCGCCAGTGTCCGACTGATCGGCCTCCGAGGCCTCTCCGAGGCGAGCAGCGCACAAACAGCATTGTAATGCCTGCCAAGATTGCCGCATGCATGCGTTTCTAATGGCACCATGTCTTGTTGCGGCTTTTTCAAGCTTCAAATACAACTGAGTCACGAGGAGTGCTTTTTTGCCTCAAGGTTAGGTTACCTCGCTCTGCTGGAATAAATACTGTCCTCCTCACCCCATCAAAAAAGGGCTTCTGCTGCCGCAACCTAAATTGAAACCGACACCAGAAACATGTCTGAGGACGCCGCGTTGTGCGTCCAATCTTCCCCGAGATGGCAGAAAAACCGCTAACATTCAAGAGTTTCGTGGCAAATCCCACAGTGAGGAAGTGATCCTCTCGTAAAATAAAGCCAGCAGCTACGTGACTGGCTTGGAGAATGCAGGCACAACCATCTGAGGAGCATTAATGGAAAAGACGATCTTGGCCGCGACCGACGTTGCGACTAGACCGATGAGCGGCTTGGCCGTTCGAAGGCCAGGTTCTGCTGGAGTCTTTCGTTCTGCCTGTCCTTTTCAGGTCCAGAGTGTTTCTGTGCTCGCCCTCTGCATAATTTGAGATCTGCCACAGGCGCCTGCAACTGCACATTCTTCTCTGTGTCTCTGTGTCTCATTCTGATTGGAAAATGGTTAGGACGTGACGAGGTGATTGGGGAAAAGACGACCTCTGTACTTATGCAAGAAAAAAGTGGGTGCTTAATATGCTAAGGGGAGGAGGTCTATTGACGCCGCTTAAAAAGGCAACAAGCCCAGCACACACGTGGTATGAAGTTGTGCGCATGCCCCACTAAAACAGCGGGCCAAACCTTCTCATGACCCCTTCGCTCCTCTCACATTTATATGCGCCCCCAGAGGACAAGGATTTTGCTTGTGGTCGACGGGCCCTTTTTTTCCAAATATCCCTGTTTGCTTGCATCAGAAGGCCCTTTCATTGGTTCCAGCACTTATTCAGGCTGCGAGGATAACACAATCAGTCTTGGGGCGAGCTGGCCGCGTGGGTACGCACGTAGCTGTTCGAGTGTATTCGTTGAGGAGAAACTGACCTTGAATTCGGAGGATCCCCCCGTAGGAGAAGCTTTTGTTTTCAGATATATTGGCACTTGGGCTGAAGGAAAAATTTATGACGCCACTCCCTGGAGATCGTGACCGCTTTGACGTGAATTCGTGTCGCGAATTCATCTTCATCTCTGCCAAGTCATTGGCGGTGTCGGCATCCGCGTTTCACGTGAATGACACGAAAGCCCAGCAGAGTTGGTTGGCGTCGGCGGCCTCTGATTGGGCCACGAGGTTCCTCGGTCCTTGGTAGTGCGGACACATCTAGTGTGTCACCTGGAGCGCAGGTTAAGCGCGCGTCTCCGTAGCGGTTTTTTTGCGGCGACCTCATGAAAAAAAGAAGAGTCAGCAAATAGCGTCTTCTGACCTGTAGTCCAGCAACCGGTTTCTTGCCTGGCGGCCAGAGCAATAACGTGCACATCCAGAGACCGGAGCTAAAGAGCGTTGACATGAGCATGCCAAAAGTGGCACATTCATCGCTGAGAGCAGATGAGATAAGACTAGGAGCAAGTCACAGCTGCGCAATATGCATCGTGGAAAGGCTTTTTAATTCGGGCTATAAACGGAGGTCATCGAGCTTATTCTTGCTGAATAGTTATATTCGTTCGCCTTCATCTGTTGCCGTCAAGCGGGGAGGGACAAAGACTTTCCTACCAAGTCGGCGAATTTTCCCCAGTAACACAATCTTGAAGCTCATCACGATCTTGGTCGTTGCCAGTCCGGTTCTCTGCCATTGCCAATGACTTTAACAGCTTCCTCAACAATTCCGAGTCTTGGTACGACCCAACTGTGCGGTGCAAAGTGCACATTCTGCGCGTAAGCCAGCAGCACCTACCTGACTTTGCGTAGTTGCCGGCGGAAAACATTTTACGGATTCTCCCAAATCTGCCTTCTGTCGTCATTTTTACTCCTCTCGCTCTCGGCAAATTAGGCGTACAAGTCTATTCCTTCCTTGCAGCGTCTTATTTGGCTTTATGAGTGGCCATTTCCCCATAATTCACGTGGCCGCCCATAGTTACCATAGTTGACCCTGAATTAGCAGCCACTCAAAAGCAAGTCCTCGTCTCCCTTGCCCAAATTGACTACCTCGCCGGTCGTTTGTCAAAGTGAAGAACAATGAGACTATGGCATTGTTCAGCGAAGAAGCTGACTCTGAGAAATTATTGATGGCAAGACACTTCATCCGCACCCATGAACACGTACTGCACGCATGAACACGTATGCTGGACGTGTAGGACATGCAAGCAGAGAGGATGACGGTGACGATTGCTTCCTCATCTGGAATCCCTCATAAAGCTTGTTATGGTATTGCTAAAGTGTCTTAACACCCTGGCTGTAATTCACCACTTTTTTCCTGCTTCTAATATGCCGCATAAGGTGCAAATCATGGCAGAGAAGTGACCAAAATCGTCTGCTTAACATCTTCACTTCCTGTCTGGAAGGTCTCCCCCCCCTCACATATCGTGCCAGAGTTCGGCTCGAGAAATGTGAATTTTTGCTGTGCTGTTTTTATCAACTTCTTCAGTCACCAGACGAACAAGGTCGACATAGCAGAGGTATGCAGACGGTAAAAAGGAGCCTGTCTATGTACACGGCAGGGGAGGGGAAGACAACCTCGGTACAGACGTAAATGTGAGCCTTGTCAAAAGCTTCTTTTCTTCACTTTTGAATCCAACCTCAACACTTGATTTGTGGATGCTGCTGCCCATGGAAGGTAAAAAAAGGCAGAAAATGGCCTCTTTTCTCACCGCTTCCGCCTCTTATCTGCCTGCCTTTGCAGCTTCCTCTCACTCTACAGACCCCCCTTTTTTTTCCTTTGACTAGAGTGAAACCTCAATATCAATAAGACGACGACTCAATAGCTAAGCAAGAGACTCCAAAACTAGCCGGCCTCAAGATGTTATGACCGGAACTTATTTATTGAGATATCAATGGGGAGGATAATTTTTCCACATCACAGATCTGCCTACGCGAATCATCACCATCGATTAGAGTCAAGGAAGATTAACGGAAGATATCAGGCTTGTCTGCAACTCCTGCCACTTCCTCCTAACATTACACGCGCCACCGACGAATATCTTACCCACGGTGACCCCTTCAGGGGTCTTCTTCGATGCCCTTGAAAAGCAGATGGGACCTCCCGCAGTAGTATCAACGTGCTGGACGGTCTTTATTTCCTGCTGGAGGCTCCAATCTTTGATGCGTTCGAGCGAGCTCCAGCGCGACATCCCGGGACAAACGAGACAGACAGGGTTTTTTGCACAAGTAGAAATGCCTGCCGATAAACAGGACGAGTAATGGCAACCTGACTCCCATTGCGTCACGATGTCAGGGGTGGCTTTTCAAGGTCAGCCCAAAACAGACAGGAGATGAGCGTTCGAGACGCCAGAATGAGGGTCAACAGAGTGGGGAAGAAGACGGAGAAGCAGCGCTATTCATCCCGTCAAGTACGCCAGCGCCGGCCACTTCTTGGCTGATACTGTAGGCGGGTATGCAGTGTTTTGCCGCTAAAAAAAAGAGGGTTTTCTTGAAGGGCAAACTCTGTAGGTTCCTCACTACTTACGCAGAGAGTGGACGATGTTCGAGGACGATTCCCTCGTCTTCCCCACGTAATAACAACCCATCGTGCGTTCAGTTCTGTCTCCTGTTTGTGGAAAAATCTTGCTTCGTCCTTTCTTTCACACACACCGATGTTGGCCTCAAAAATCGTGTGGCCCCTTTTTTGGCATCTCCTCATTGTGCTTGCGCATGCATGAAATGTACACTTTCTTCAGATGATTGTGATGGATCCAGCAGGTAATGTCAAGAGGCTCCTCCTGCCCCCGCAGCCAAGGTTCTCGCCATCGTCGTCGTCGTGGTAACGGTGCAACTAACTACATGTTGTGTTCTAGTTGACTCGTGCGGTTTTTCTCAAGTGCACACGCGCACATGCCTCGTATCATGCATCTGGAAGTCATGCATACGCAGTGCACACGAGCGTGGTGTCACTACTTGGACGAGTGCGGTGTGAGCAAAAAAGTCTATGTTATGTCTCAGACTGGTTATTGGATGCAATTGGCACACGTGGTTTGTCTGAAAAGCTGACGAATCCTTGGCTCGGTGCAATTTCAATTTGCAGGAAAAGGCGTGAGAACCCCTGACCACATGCTGAAAATCCATCCGCATTGATTGAGGAATTTTATGAATGGATGGGCGCTGTGGTTATGAGATGACTGCCACAGCAGCCCAGCATAACCGCGTACTTATAAAATTGAAGGCTTCCATGATGTTCCAAAGCTTGCAACTAAATTGCTCTTATGATTAATTTGAGTGTGATAAGGCTTCTTTTCGCAGTACAGATATGAGCGTGTGTAGCAGCAGTCACATTGGCTACCTCAATCCGGTGATGCTGCCGTGAGCATTTCTCTTTGGATTATCACCAGAGAAAATCTTGAGGTGCTCTTTCATTGTCAATGTCACCTGCGCTGTAGTACGCGGGAAGGGCATAGTAAAGAAAATGGGGGGACGAGCACACGTGTGCAGCAGCTGCGGGATTATTCATCAAATGCAGCATTGTCATAACTGATGTTCCTTCCCTATTATGTTTCAGCCGCTGTTGGGTACCTTGGCTCGATCAGTGACGCAGAGGTGAGAAATGCACAGGAGCCTGCTCTAATTCGTGCGCAGTGCATGGAGCAGGCACTGTCTAACAGTGACGTACCGTAGGTGTATTGAGCGTGCATTTTCTCTCCCTCTCTAAGGCTCAGCGTCGTGATCAGGCGCCACCTCGAAGTTACCTAATCCCAGAAGAACCTGCGGCTCCTGAGCCTCGGCCAACACCAGCGCCACCGCCGCTGCCGCCGGTGGAAACTGACTCCGGCCGCAAGGCTGAGGGGCAAGAACACGGTCACGGGCATCATGATTCGGACGATCCACTTGCATGGCTGAGAGATTCTGTTCCAGGTACGATATGTTTTCCAATGCATTTCATCCGCGTTGCCTGCACCTAGTTGCAATTCGTTCCACGCTCGTGTAGCATGATATGGTATCAGTGCTTGATACAAAGAGCAAGTTGGCATTTCTCACTCAGGGCTGCCTCCAGCTGAGAGTGCCTCCCTCCCAGTCGGGTCACCCGTCAAAGATCCAAGAAAAAGTACTGCCACCCTCTTTAATAGTGACCAGACACTCTGGGTGCAACTAACTGATCTGATTCTATAATTTGGTTTTTCTCCTTTTTTGATGGAAATTTTGAAGGTTTCAATGAAAAACTGTCCTTTAAAAAAGTGCAACAATGCTGCCTCCCTCAGACCCCGAGGAAAAAATAGTTCCCAAATGAGAATTTACCATACCCTATGCACAGGGTGCCTGCGAATTAGCTTCCCACAGAAATTGAAATGTAGCTCCACGGTTACTCCATGAAATCAAGGGGTATTGAGATCAGTCGAAAGGAAATTTGTGGCGCTGAGGGTCTCAGCCTCAATTCTGGCTGAAAAAGTGACAAGAAGTAAAAAACCAAGAGCAGTCAACATTTGCCTACACTTCAGCTGAGGAGGACGTCCTCCCTATCGTTTGTTCTGAAAGGTTGCACGGCAACGAATGACCTGATTGTACCGTCATTTTATCACTTTTACACATTATTTTTAACAAAAGTTTTCCAAAGAGTCTAGATGAATAAACTTTGTAATGTTTACTTCATACTGACAGTCTTTTCCATGGCTTTTTCTTTTTTTCAGTTTTTAAAAGTGCTTAGAATGAGGCATAGTTATTTTCCATGACGAAAGCAAAACGCCTCTTTTTGTCGTAGAAGTTACTCTTGCCGCAGTAGCACACATGTCATCAAAGCTAGAAGCGGTCAATGGGACGCTGACTTATTCGCCTGCACCGTGTACATATGAATATAGGAGGGTAATGAGGTGACATTTCTTCTAATTTTTAAGGTGAGCCCGACGTCGACTACCCCATCCTTGCGTCTGTACCAGACACCAGTTTCACGTGTGTGGAACGCAAAGCTGGCATGTATGCTGACGTTGAGGCAAGATGCCAAGTCTTCCATACTTGCTTTGCTGATCAGCAGTGGTCCACCCTCTGCCCAAATGGGACCATCTTCAACCAGGAGCTATTTTCTTGTGTGTGGTGGTTCGATTTTGACTGCAGCACTGCTGAGTCCTTCTATGACAAGAACGACGAGCTCTACACAGAAACAGATAGCTTGTCTGAAGGACAGCAGGCACCAAGAAGGCCTGCTCCCCAACCTATTAGACCTGCTAGACCTGCACCGGTTAGACCTGCTCCAGCTCCTGCGCGAGACCCAGAGCTTGAACCTGAAATTGACCTTCGCACAGATGACAGCCTTCCTTTGCCAGCTCCCATAAGACCTGTCCAAGCGCCCGCCCCTGCTCCTCGTCCTGCTCCCAGGAGACCTGCACCAGCTCCTGCACCAGCACCAGCACCCCGTCCTGCTCCCAGGAGACCCGCACCAGCTCCTGCACCAGCACCCCGTCCTGCTCCCAGGAGACCCGCACCAGCTCCTGCACCAGCACCAGCACCCCGTCCTGCTCCCAGGAGACCTGCACCAGCTCCTGCCCCAATTCCTATAGCCCCTGCTCCTGCTCCAGCTCCCAGAAGACCTGCCCCTGCTCCTGCCCCAATTCCCCTGGCCCCTAGACCTGCTCCTGCTCCAGCTCCCAGGAGACCTGCCCCCGCTCCTGCCCCAATTCCCCTGGCCCCTAGACCTGCCCCAGCCCCCAGGAGACCTGTCGCCGCTCCGGCCCCAGCTCCGGCACCTGCACCTCGCCCTGCTCCAAGGAGGCCTGCCCCAGCTCCAGCACCTGCGCCTCGTCCTGCCCCCAAAAGGCCAGTCCAAGCCCCAGCTCCAGAACCTGCACCTCGCCCTGCCCCAAGAAGGCCTGCCCCAGCTCCAGCACCTGCACCTCGCCCTGCCCCAAGGAGGCCTGCCCCAGCCCCAGCTCCTGCACCTGCACCTGCACCTCGCCCTGCCCCAAGGAGGCCTGCCCC
>JAAUXU010022692.1_pt1 | contig 28285 bp, 20 predicted proteins | sample 7278151 | NCBI WGS metagenome assembly JAAUXU01 (sample SAMN14350113, study PRJNA611818) | marine sediment metagenome | isolation source: surface marine sediment (1.8m) | place: French Polynesia: Moorea | collected 2018-08
GGAAGAGGAAAATGAAGGAAGGAAGAGGAAAATGAAGGAAGGAAGAGGAAAATGAAGGAAGGAAGAGGAAAATGAAGGAAGGAAGAGGAAAATGAAGGAAGGAAGAGGAAAGGGAAAGAAAGAAGAAGAAAAGGATAGAAAGAAGAGGAAAAGGAAAGAAGAAAGAGGAAGAGGAAAGGAAGAAGAAGATGAAGGAAAGAAAGCTAGGTTTGTTCAAGCCTGGCATGCTGGAGCTGGACTAGCTGGAGTTGAACCAATTAAAGCTGTATGACACTCTAAAAAGTGCAGAATCACTGTATCACTTCTCTTCCCCCTTATGTTCTTGCCAATTGACCTCACGCCAAGCCGTCAACATCAAAGTTTGGCTGCTTAAGTTAGTCAGGTAGGATTACAACGGTGACCAGGGTTGTCACCCGACCAGGAGTAAAATATAGACAGAAGTGAGGTCCAGTGAGGTAAAAGGCCAAGGTGCAAAAGATTTTGTCACGGGTTCTGACGGAGAGAGGACAAGGTTCAGTTTCAGCCTAACTCAACCAGACCCAACCTGACCCAACCTTTAGGCTAGAGTGAAAACAAATATTTCACCCGCTGCTCTAAATTGTTTGCCGGGTTAACGGAGGACGTTGACTTGCCGATCCAGCCCAATGGTGCTCGACCCTGCTTGACCTTATATTTCCGGCTTGAAACCCGACTCTGGAAAGGGGGCCTTTGAGCAGCTGGTTACGAAGGACTTGAGCTGACGAGCATCGCGGCTGAGAGGACAGCGACTCCATGCAAATGTTGCAGTCTGAGTACACCAGATATTCAATTGTTGTTGGCTTCTTCTGCTGCACCGTTGGCGCCTTCGGGAGGGACCGAAACACATCAGCAATTGTGCTTCTCTTTCCTGCTTCTTCCTCCTTCATCCATCTTGGATTTGATAAATAATCCTCTCTCGCTCACTCACTTTCTTCTGGCGCAAAAAAAGAGCATTAGTTGGGTTCTCTTTTTCCTTCCGCCAAGCAGAGAAAACGAGCGGTGCAGAGGAGGAACCTGTGAGGCTTCTTCTCCTCCTCTCTCTCCCCAGGGCTTTCACACAAAAAACAGATTATGGCGCCCTTTTTTCAATAAGCTCATCTGAGGAAAGAAACTAACTATGTCTGTGTGCTAGTGCTCGTGTGTGTGGTCATAATTCCAATCTGACCACCTTTTCTTTCTTCTCTCTTCTCCCCCCACATCTTTTCTCGCCCCCCCCCTTGTGGGCAGCCAATTTCGAGGAAAGTACAGGACTTTCCTCCCCCGTCGTTTTCTGTCACACCAGACGAGCAATCTACATTGTTCTTGGTCTGACGACGAGAAAGTACTTTTTCTTTAAACCTATTTAAGAACACAGATTGGAGTGTTTATAAGGCTACGGTTGAGGCTTCTCCGTTGTCAGCTGAGAATGTCTCATTCCGCCTAGGGGTAGAAAAGCCTCTCTCTCATCGGTCTTCTTTTTGCCTTTCCCGAGTGAAATGACAAGAAAAAAGGGAGGAAAGAAGAGATTTCTGCTCCTCCTCCATGGGTAACTTTGTACTCTCTCTGGCAAGCACTTTTTCCTTTCTTCTTCCACCTCTGTCCCATGTCACAGAGAAGAGACCAAGGAAATATTGCTCCTTTCTGGTCACCCTTTCTTTACTTTCCCCGAACAGATACTGCTTGAACAAATGCAAACATGTTAGAAAGCAGCTATTGTTTTTCGGCGGGGCGGAGCAAAAAAATGGGTGCCATTGTCGGAAAAAGGTTTTCTTCCTCCCACTGGATCTGAGAGGTGATTTCCACTCAAAAGTGTTGGCATAACATATTTTATTGTCCGGAAGAGGAAGGAGAAAAGCACCTCTTTGCCCCATTAAATCTGGGGAAGCCTCAAAATGCTGACTCACTGGACGAGAAGAGGGAGACTCAGATAGATGCGTAGCTGAAAAGCCTTTTTTGAGACATTCGTGCATTTGCGTCAATGACACCATGCACAACGTGTCAGGGCTGTCAACAGCCAGTTTTTTCTAACGGGGCATAAATGAAGGCTGAGATAGCATCAGGCTCAGGCTAGGCCAAGCATAAGAAAAAAAGGCTGCGTCGATTCAACTTTCTGTCCGTCACACTCGTTTGTATCAAGCCAAGCAGACAACTTTTTGTGACTTTCTCGTCATAAGAGGAAAGCAGCTGTTTAGAAAGTAAAATGTGGCATCAGGAGGGTTTTATCTCACCAGGAGCCCTCCTTAGGAAAAAAATGTGTGCTTTCTCTGGTGGTCCGTCTATCTTTTTATTATTCTTGATGATATTTCATAAAACAATCTGGTCTCGATTCAGCAACCTTTCTGTTTGATCCGTTCATGTAAAGTGACTCAAAGTCCACCGCGACTGGCGAGTAGCAAATTTGATGTGCAGAGGTCAACTTTCCCTCTGTTGTTTGTTTGACTTGGCAAAACTTGGTCACACACTGGAGGTCTTGTACAGGGTGAAGAGGGAGCCAAAGTCGCACACCACTCAGCACACCTAACGAGAGTAAAACACAGCAACTGGTGCTGCTAAAGTTCTGCTGCATTAATATTTTTTGGGTACTCTTGGCAACACCCAAGTGATCATGTCGAACCAAGTTTGCAATGCACCCAAAGTGATTGGGACGCTAGAGTAATTCCTGCTGGCCACAGTTGTTGCAATTTTGGATACTTTTGGCCTGGCACAACCTGGACACTCACAAGTGATTTTCACTTCAACCAGGTTTACATCCTCTACACCTAACGTGACTTGACCTCTGCAAATGAAGTTTAGCAATATGTTTGCAGCTGACATGGAAACTGTTCAACTCCAACTGCCTCCTTGGGCTCTTCTGTTGCTGTTGTATAAATGTAGCTTAAACAGTTGGTGAATTGAGAGTGACGACATCTCCAGAACCGTTCATACGATTTGATATCACTGTTTTCGTTGACCTCTTTCTCTCTACTCTGCTATCTCTCGTATCTCCCCCCCCCCATTGCAAAGCTCAAAGCCCGCGGCCACTTGAATAAATTGGCATTCGTTTGCACTCTGCCTTCCCATGTTTTGATGTCAGCTCGAGCTATTTTCCACCTTTGGCACTGAAGCTTGCGTAATTCGTAACTTGGACGGATACGACAGCACTCACGACGACAACGACGACGACGTCGAGTCCACGGACTTCATCAGCCTGTGTGTTTGTTCTGGCAAATCACATTCTCTTATTTTCTTTCCCCAGCGATCCATTATCTGGATAGAAGAAGAAAACTGCTGTTGTTGTCTTCAGAGATCGAGAACACTTTGCTGCAAGTGCAGTAAAGGAGGGAGGGAGAGAGGGAGAAAAAAAGCACACAGATCAAGCACAGATATTGATTTTTCTCTTCTCATGCACTTGATGAACAAGTTGTTGTGGGTTTCCACCATGTTAATGGGGGACGAATGAGCACACAGACTGATTCTTGGCCCCCGAGGTCTTGCCCGAGGGGGTCCATCACGGCCAGAGTATGGGAGGGGGGTATACACACATACAGTATGGGGGCTGCAAAAACGCGTCAAACGACAGTGGAGCCGCCGCTTTAGCATAAAATTGCATCTTAGCACAAACATGAGGGGAATTAAATTGCAGCAGGCATTTGCAAAGCCAAGCTCGTGCGGGCAAGATTCTCTCCCCTGCTCAGGTTAACAGGGAATTTGGGGGAAAAGTAAGGGTCAAAAAACCCCAGGACTTTTTCAAGAAAATTTTGAAAAGATGCACTTTTTAGTACAAGTCTTCTCGCCTTCAGTCCGAAGTCTCGTTACAACTTTGCTTCAACCCGTGCAGTTGAGGTCAAAGTTTTTGCACACGGTCAGGATAAAAAAAAACAAACTTTGCTCTACGTTTTTAAGCCTCATAAATAGCCCCTTACATCGTGCAAGTGACTGATGCATCGAACACGCACATTTCAGGTCGAAAGTTTGCGTACAGTAAGGAGAAGAAAAGCCAATGTTTTTTTGTGAAGCCTTATGAACGCTGTATATTTGACTTGCCCCCTTATACTATGGCATTGTACGTACGACGGCAGAAAGCGATGAGGTTCTCTTCCTCAGGTGCATGCAAACTTTTGACGTCAACTGCACACCCATCAGTTTGCATACTTTATTTAACCCTCACACATTCTTTCGTTCCACGACACAAGGGAACAAAAAGGTTTCCCCACCTCAGAGCAAGTAGCAATACCTGTCATACGACCAGCAAGATGGGTACCAATCCCTACTTTGTATTGGGTGTCAGATGATGGCAAGAAAGTCCCCTCAAAAAGTCTACACTGCCTATAAATAAGTAACTGTCCGTCTTCCCCACCTTACCCCAAGAGTACGTAAATGCGTTGCACTCAATATTTCAGTGGGATTAATGCTTAATGTCTGCATCTTTTTTCCGCTCGCTCTCTCTTCTCAGAAAGTTTTCATTAGACGCACCATTTTTTCCTCTCTCTCTCTCTTTGGGTAGTTTTTGGGCGAACAAGAAGCAGCATTTTGGGTGGAGGAGGAATTTAAATTACACAAGGCTGCAGAAAAAGAGAGAGCGAACTCAAGTGAGAGAAGATTGTTTACAAAGCTCCTAGGGAGACATCTCGTTCAACATATGAGTGCAGAGCTTGACGTGGGCTTTGTTTTCTATAACTTTACACAAGTTTGAACGCTGAACCTCTACCAAAGTAGTTAACATTTTCTTCTGACAGTGCAGTCGATTGGATCGTAATCACCACATTTGTCATTCATTGTTCATTGTCTGGGAAATGAGTGCCAATGAAAGCCCTTTTGTGCACCTCTCGGTACAGCTTGAGTCATGAAGAGAGGATGAGAACGTGTGTGTACGAGTGTGAGTGTCCGGGCAGGGGGGAGCAGCAAAACATGTAGCACAACACGTAGTGTATGCAGCAAATTATAGGGAGAGATAAGGAGCAAGTAAGTGTGACGATTCAATATGTATGAGCAGCTATTGCGTGCATGTTCCGCAGTACAGTATGTGCCACAAGAGCTCTACTGTACAGGGTGGCCAAAAAATGCTCTGGCGTGTTCGGTTCAATATTCAATATCGACGTGACTCATTTGATACACATCACACTGGCCAGTCTGAGACGAAGGAGTTGGCAGTTCGGATTAGAAACTGATCAGGTCTCCTCCAACACCTTTCACGGGTACTTCATATTTGTTTATGTTATAGAATGACTCGTTATAAGCAATATCAAACTGAGGAGATGACGATACTTAGTGATGGCGATTAACGTTTGCAGTAAGAAAGTGCCGAAAGTGTGGGATTTAAGCGGAAATTTGGAATTTATAGTTTTCACAGGAGAGCTGCAGTGATGGGCATGAGTCAGATTGGACTCGGAAGGTTTGTGACTCGAGTCCACAGGATCTCCGACTCAGCTCGACTCGAGGAAAAGAAGTGATTGATGCCAATCACTAAAATGAAGGTGAAAGACAAAAAAAGAGACACCCAAAACCAGGACCCGGCAAAGTAACTGATCTTCTTTGGCTCAAACGCTGACAAGTTTACATTTTTGATCCGAAATAGCACTTTCGGGGGGGGGGGGGGGTGCTTGGTTCAATGGATAATTTAGCTGCTGACGGAGGATATTCTTTTTGCAAGGCTTCACTGTACTTGTAATGATAGTGTCGATCCATTAACATTTCAGGGAAAGTAATAAGTTGGTGTAGTAAGCCGAAATAAAGCAATGAATGGAGCTCGTGTTAGTTTGACTGAGCCGCCACCCCAAGTTTTTTAAGTTGATTGGAGAAAGTCAGCAAATATTGTGCTTATGTAGCGATGGAGCTAAAAAAAACCAGCCGCAAAAAAGGTCTGAGCGAGACGCTCCAATAAATGCCATCTGACTTGACAATGTTCGTTCTACCAAGAATGCCAGACTTGTAACACACGAGGGGAAAAAAGACGTGAAAAACACGGTGTTTTTACCCTTGTTCGACTTACACAGATAATAAATACGGAAAGACAGACCAAAAAGTACACTTGTTATAAGATGTCGAGTGCCGAGGTGCTCACCTTCTCCCTCAGCATCTCCCTGATGCTTTGCGCCTGCTCCCTAAACTTGTGCAGCGACCACTCCAGCTCCACGCACCGCGCCTGCCAGTCCGCCATGTCTGCGGCTGCGGCCACTGCGGGGTCGATGGCGTCGTTTCCGTTGACCAGGGTACTGTTGTCGTTGTTGCCGTCCACCAGTGCGTCCAGCTCGTTCGACAGGGTCAGCAGCTGGGTCAAGTGGGCGCACTCGGCCGCCGCAGCCGCAGCCGCTGCCGCTGCCACCGCCGTCGTTGTCGTCGTCGCTGTCGTTGTCACCGCTGCAGTCGTTGCTGTCGGCTTTGGCAGCTCCACTTTATGGGGTGGGCGAGTTGTCATGCCTGCCTAATGTGCAATCTTTTTTTCTTTTCTTCCTCTTCCTTCTACGAACACCAAACTTTGGATGTTGGCCAAGAAAGCTTAGACTTCACTCGCAGTTCAGCAGCAGCAAGAACAAGTCCAAGAGCTTGATTGAAGTCGTTGCAGTCTGTCGAAGCCCCATCTTGCACTCGATGATTCTTGGGGTGGGGGAAATAGAAAGTATAAGTCTTTTTTTGTCACTCTGTATTACCAATAACTTGAGACTCACAGCAACTTAACAGCTGTTTTTAATGCAATTCAACAGAACTACAGGGTCCCGCATGTAAATCCGGCCTTTTCCTGTCCGATTGTTAAAAGGACTAATAATTCAGAAACGAATGGACTTTTGATGACAGTGCAATGTGGCATCATTAATTATAGGACCGTAATGACTCAGTGCGTCCAATCTAGCCTTAGTGTGCGGCCTTCTGTAGCTGTCCATTATGCAACGCCATATTCATCTCCAACGCCCTGTACATTATGGAAAAGTCTGACTTTGACCCCTTGGGGTCAGACGTGCGTAAACGCTTTTGTTTCCTGCTTGCTTGATCATTCGTGCATTATCATGAGGCTTTGCCAGCAACACCCTGTACGCACAGCACCACACCCAGCCTCAGGTCACTCGTGAGACCCTGAAGACCGTCTAAACAGCTTTGTTTCCTTGTTTTTCAGGCTTTTTGGTGCTTGGTCGCAATGTTTTGCCTCACAAGACACCCTGTACGGCTCCACGAACGTCACAGGACTGTCTCTTTTTGGCAGTGAGACCCTCTCAGCCTCACGAGGCTACTTTTCAGGCTTTCTGATGCTTGATCATCAGTATTTCATCTCCAGGCTTTGTCTCCGACACCCTGTACTACGCCCCGTGCCCCGAGCAGCCTCACTTTCCTGGCAACACCCCGTATGCTGGCCAGAACGTCATGAAGACTGTTGTTTCCCCACTTTTCCACGCTCTATGTACAACGGCTGAGTCGTCCATGAATGGCACGAGTGAGTCCAAGAGACGAGAGAAAAGTCCGAAAGTGCCTCCACCTAAGCTTGATTTATACTGCTACACAACAAGTTTGCCTGCGCGGCCTTTCCCAGACTGCTTTTGCGCAGTGTCGTCGGTCGTCGTAGATTAATAATGCTTCTGCTTCCACATTTGGTCTCACTAGAGAAAAGGAAAGAGAGAGAGAAATCCCAGACACCCCTTCAACCCCCCCCCCCCAAAAAAAAGTACCGACGACGTCGTTGTTGCGAAAAAAAAGGCAGCTTTTTTCTGCGTAGTTGGGCAAGTTTTTTGTGCACTCTCCACAAGTCAGGTGCTACATACTGTGTGCACTGTGGGTCCGTCCTTATGTACTGTCGCTCCCTAAGGGGATTTCGCGGGATTGCCTCGACTAATTGGAAAAATCTAGAGAGGAAAATCCCAAAATTGCATGTAGCAGAGCTCTGGTAGCAGCAAAGCATCTTAGCTCATCTTTCCAAGGTGGCGAAAATCGAGGCATGGAAAGTGAGGACTTTCCCCGAAACTTTCCAGATTAAAATCTTCCGTGACGAGCGAGCCTCAGGCATTAGTAATCGGATGCAAATCTGCGCGGAGGTTGCGGCATTGGCTGCGCATGCCGGGAATGCAAACGAGGCATTGATTTTCAATATGACCCCGATTGTGCCAACTTGAAATATTTCTCCACAAAGAGGGTTTTTTTCCTCCTTCTCTTTTTATAACGTAACATCAGTCATGGCCGACCAGGCTTCCCAACGCTACAGCCACAGCACGAGGATGGTACCGGGTGTAGGGGGGAAAAAAGCGTTGCTCCTCCTGGCTCTAAGTGTGATGGAGATTAGAGTTTGTAGCACACACAATTCTTCTTGGACTGTGAGAGTGTGAAGAGGTAAAAAGCTCATTGCTCAACTTGTACAAGACGTCCAAATGCGTCACGGAGAAAGAAGACTCGAAATTTGCAGTTGCAATTTTCAAGATTGGTCCAAGACCGAGACCGCTATGGTCTCCCAGATTTGAAAGGCTTCATTGACGGTACGATAAAAAGTAAGGGAATACGGCCTCCGAGGCTATAACTCGCTTGCTTCTGCCTTAATGGATTTTCAGATTTTTTGCCTTCTCCAAATTTGGAAAATTTCTAAACTCACTTTGAGGTGTCCGGAGACAAAGCCCCTTACTTCCTTTTAGTCCACCCTGTGTGTTTCACAAAGAAGCTGAGTTTGCCACTAGTAAAAGGTGGCACATACAGGGTGTCCCACAAGAAAAGTTGGCATGTTTCGAACCCCCTTTCCTCAGTTGTTTCCCTCTGTTTTTGCCTGGATTTCACCACTTCTCTTGTCGCACGCCATTTTCGCACCCTTGGATCTTCTTTAGTGCGAGTGAGGACAAATTCGGACGGCCGCATCCACTTGCAACTTGCCAACATGCAATCCCCTCTTTTTTGCAAATTAACACGTGCTAATTTGTTGCCACCCTATAGACGTGAAGCTAATCCGGTGTCACTTACCAAAATGTTGACGTCAAGGCTGAACTTGACACTGTCGAAAGTTCCTCTCAGTCTTGAAAGTGGCTGAGAACTGCTCTTTCTTGTCGACAGCGATCATCCCGACGTCGCGCGCGTCCTCCTTGGAGGAGGAGGAGGACGCGCGCGCGCTGTTGTTGCGCGCACACACGCGCCTGCGCGCGCAGCACGTGCGCAAAGCAGAAAACGCCCGTTTTGATGCCCCTGTATGCATGCAGATGGGGGGGGGGGGAGGGAGAAATTATACGAAGAATCGTCCACTTCAACGTATGTGACGAGTTTTTCTCTCTCTCTGAGGAGGTCGCAAGCTCAAAAGCTATTTCTGCAATGCGCATTCACAGATTTTTCTCTCTGGCAGCATTTCTTACAGCTTCTAGGCAAACAAAGAAGGGTGAAAAGTCTTTCCCTCCCCCTCCTTCCCCCCTAACTACCCTGAATATGCTGACTTATTGGGTAGGAAATTTTAAACATCTGTCAAGTGAAAGTTGCTTTCTTCGTGTTCTCCCTGACTCTCACCGAGATCAAGTGCAGCGTTCAAGCGCTTCATTGAGCAGGAGAACGATGCTGACCTAGATAACCTATTCACACAAAAATTTCATCTCTTTATAGAGTCATCAAGCCTGTCCGGTCTTTCCGCCGTCGGCCCCAGCAGCATCAGCGGCGATGGTGGATCACAGTGTTTAACTGCAGTCCAGTGTGTGTTCAGAATCAATTTGGTCGGACGCTGGGGTTGTGACCAGGTCTGGTGAGGCCCAAAGCGCCCAGACAGAGCATGAGTTGACCTCCAACCTCGGCCAGGTCGGACTCGGGCACAACCTCGGCAAAGCCTCGGGCCTTTCAACCCCCTAGTCTTGATCTCGTCACCGTGGTGGAGCAGAGCGAATCTCCTTGCGGCTCTCCTCACTCCACTCTGAGATGCACAAAGTGCTAACGTTACAACATAGCTGTGGCATTCGCGGGCGAAAAGAGATGACTTTTTTTGCCATTGTTTCAGCGATCTCGCGAAAGCTTCTTCCGTGAAAGAATCTCTTTGTCCTCTTTTTGGGCTACGCGAGTTTGGAAATTCCGTGAATGGCTCGATAACGACCTCGTTGCTTTGCTACCCTCGATCTTTCATCCACTTCATGGACTGAGTTGCTCTCATTCTCGCCCGCAGCAGAAGATGAAACAGAAACTGCGTCCTCGGACCGACTTCCTCTCTCATTCTTTCTCTTTCTTTATCTCTCTCTCATTCTCTCCGGGTCTCTCCAGGGTGAATGTCTTTTAAATGTGAGGCTCAAAACTTGCGGCATAATTCTCCTCTCCTCCTCCTCCGCAGACACGAGCTGGCTGCTGCTGTCGGAGGAGAAGAAGTTGTGCGTGGAGGAGGAGGAGGGCAAACGGAAAAGTCATGTGGCGGCGGAAAAATTAATTGGCTGCTGCAAGTTTTCAGCTAGCATGGATATTTTTGGGTGCTGCAACTTTTTCTGGGGTGTGTTGAGCGTAGTTTCGCTTGGGTGGAGATGCACGGGCTGAGTGGGGGAGAGTCCAACTATGACGGAAGAACCGTTTGATCCAAAAGGTTGCTTTGAGCGATTTGAGACACAGGCTTTTGAAGTTGCTTTTCAGCACAGGCTGGCTCAACAGCAATATAACATTCCATTTAACACAGCACTGAAGCAACAACAAACAACTTTCAGCCCCTGACTGCAAACAAAGTAGGGATGTGCGACTACTCACATTTCCTTATCCGTCGGTTCCATCATCAAGGGTGGGCGAACAAAGAGCTCTTTCCACATTTCTTACAATTGGAGCGGAGTTTTTGTTTTGTGAAGAAGCATCAGAAAATCTACACGATGAGACTTAACTGAGACTGAATTTGATGTTTCGAGGTCAATTTGTGTACTGTCTGGTGCTTTTGGTCTGGCAAAATCTCGTCGCATTCCAGCGGTCTGGTCCAACTACTCTCACTTCCTCGCACACCTCAACGTGGATCTCCGTTGTCCGAACTGATCTTGCTGACGTTGATACTCTTGCGATTTTCTCCCGCACATCCCTAACAAAGTATCGACTGACTGACTGACTGACTGCACGCAAGTCGTCTGTTGACAAATGAGAAACATGTTCTTTCTTTGTGTGATGACCAAGATTGGTCACCGCTCAGATTCTCCCATGGGAGAAGGAGTCGCACCAACATTGTTGACGTCACTCCGCTCCGAGGCTCCAATGCTCCACTTGTTTAGTTTATGCACGCACATACACATAGTCCTCCTGCACACACAGTACAGTGCACCCCCATGGTCCTGCACACATGGTACTTACTGTACACACACCCATACTCAGTATGGAACACACAGACAGTGCTGCACACACAGACACGCACCCATTCACCACTGAGCACACGCTCTCAGTACTGTACACACACGTGTGCGTACCACTGTACGCACACTTCGTACTACACTGCGGTACACACTCGGTTCTGTAGACACACATGCGTAGACAGTCGTGCACACACCCACATCCACCAAGAGCTGTGCACCGACTCGGCGCTACACACACTCACCTCCACACGCAGCACTGTAAACACAATGCAAACCCTTACAGCAGCAACAACAAAAAAGGTGCCAGCAGCTTTTATCATATCGTGAGCGATAATCGGAGAGATTAGGATATGGCACAAGTTTTTTCTTATTGCTGCGTCTGTTCTTTCTTTTGAGCTGTCGAGAGCACACTCAAGAAGCTTTTTTTTGAGCCTGAAGTGCCACCAAAACTGCTGAGTTATGATAATGGAGCAAGCATGCTTGAGCTTTACTTAGTGTGTGTAGTGAATAAAGAATAAAGGAAAGAGGATTGTGAGTGAATGACCACAGGATGCGGGGCTCCCAATCCCTTCCTCACCCGTGAATGATAAACTGAGTGAGAGGAGATCTGTGAATCACTGGCCTTAAGCCCACTGAGATTTGGCACATTAGGGGTAGGGAGAGTGAGGCTCCGTCCATCTGTGAGTGCAGCTAACAGCGTCTCCTTCTACCTTTTGTCGTAGCTGCTGTCGTCCTCTTCGTCGACTTGGATCAGGCTGCGGATGACTGCGCAGCCGAACTCGGCTGCTTTCAACGTGATCCCGACCAACTTCCAAGCAGGATGGTGTCGTTAATCATCTGAGGACTTTCTGCTTTCAGCCCCCTTTTCCTCAGGACACGGCTTAAAGACAAGATGTCGAGAACATCACAAGATACCTCCAGATTAAGAGGACTTCTTCCCGTTAGGGGTGTGTCGGATCCAGCAATCACACGCGGACATTGCGAACTGACGCAAAATTTGCGACTACAAGACGGTTGATGTCTGACAGTGCCTCTATTGTACTGCAAAAAATGGCCCCAGGGTCATACTGCCCGGTAGGGATGTATGACTAATTCCAGGCCTAAATTTTGACGGAGCAAAGTTTGCAATGCGAATCATCAAGTCTCTCTCAGGTCAACGAAAAGCCCGACTCAAGATCAACCGAAGCTATCCCCACCGGTAAAAGTTTCTTCTCGCGCATATATATATATATATATTTAACATTAAAAAAATCAACGAACATTCTCCTAGTAGATATGGTAAAACCACTACTTAAAATCCCCGCTCTTGAAAGACTCCTTGTTGTGATAAAGGTCATTTTCTTACTGCTGGACACCTTTAAAGCTAAACATGAAAAATACCAGACTCGAAATCAATCCGAATCCATCCCTACTCGACGCCACCACCTCTCTTGGTAAGCCTCAACATCCCAAGATGGTGCCTTCGACCGATTGTGATAATATTGGAGCACTTGAATAAGGCAACCGCACCTCTGATGATCACGTCGATGCTGGCAAGAGCGGATTCTCCTTCCAGAAAATCGCTGTCTGTATCTTTCCTGCGACCTTTTCGTCCGCTCCCCCAGCTTTTTTCCCTCCTCGATGGGATCAGAGACGTTGTGAGGGGAGCAGCCGGAGCGGCAGGAGAAGACTATGACGGGCATTACCTCGCTATCTCATTCTAACAGCAAGAAGGAAGGGGGGAGGGAGGGAGTGGGGGAAATTTTCCCCCTGCCTGCTTTTGCTACAGAAAGCCAAAGGGTAAATCTGAATGTCGAGGCTTGCTTGGGAGAAAATTGCCTGGACTGCAGTGTTCGGGGAATTGTCACACGACGTTCAGTTGAGACTCGTGCCCCGTGCACTGTGCAGTATGTGACAGAAAAGCTGATTTTTCTCCGCTTGCTGTCAAGTCTATGTACGCCCCGGAAAGTTCAACCAGGTTCTTTTTGGCAATTCCGTAGACAGTTTCGCACATTATGTAGCACGAAAGTGAGCGTCTCAGTGTACATATGTACGGGTCCTCTCAGTCAGCTTGCGACTTTTTCTTATCCTTTCAACTTCGAGCGTAGATTTGCAACGCTTATTGTTTATTCGGCATGACAATGAAGATTCCGACGTGGCAATCTTGCCTGAAAAACGTTTTCAACAACAAGCCTGATTTCAGCGATCCAGACAGCTCAGGACGAACAAGATGCTGTTCACGCTGCCGTTGACCAAGCTCCCGAGCATTGATACCGTGCGCATAAAATGTCTCGTCTATGATTTCTCCTTGTGGTTGGCAGCAAGTTAAGGCTTTTTTGAAAATATTTGGGTATATAGACTTTGAAGTCAAATTGGGACTCCACTGTCAGTTGGAGGACTCAGTACGATAAATTGTCTCGTTGTGGACGTTTTCTCCCGGAATTAAGCAAGGGGTACGAGGGAATCGACTCGAAATATGCCTACTTCTCTAAATGCCACGCTTTAAATACACGAGGCCTATCAGGCCTATTGCAAGTATCTTTACTAGCGTGAAGCGCTCCTCCTACGAGATTAATTGGATGGTCGTGGAGATGGAACGCATTTCAAGGTGCTTACTTCACTTTCATTACTTCAAGCCGAGCCGAGCGAACCTGAGATAGGTTAAGATTAACTTAGGTTATCCTAGCCCAGCCTAACAGAGACGCCATCCATTTGCATGAGAAAAGTGGAATTTCATTCTCCTCTTGGCAATATTAAAGGGTGTTCTAGAGCTGATGCCCATTTATGGCAACCCTTCATACCACTTTCGCTGTCATGATGTGCGCTCCAAGCTCTGGTAGGGGATGAGCCCTTGTGACCCGAGGTGTTGCAAGATGCCCTCCACTGGGCACACCCTGAGGGGGGTCTCGCTGAGAGGGTGTGCACCGGACACGATTAAAGAAGTCACAGCATATGGGCTATTTCTTACACCTGTGCACTGTACTGTATAAAAGAGTACAGCGCAAAACTGTGTCTACTGCACCCTAAGACATCGGTACTACTCGTAACAACTTAAAGTAGCTTAGTTCAGTTCCTTGCCTTTGAAGAATCATCTCTCGACTCCCGAGCACACTTACATTAACCTAATTTCTTTTGCTGTCACTACTTAACGCTGACAGTCTTATCTCGACCAGATGAATTCAGCCAGAAATTTGGAAATGCAACGCAACGAAAAGTTTTGGCGACACAAAAGCACGCTATTTTCATAGCAAAGATTTATTTGCTGAGCATCAAAGCTTGGCAAAAAAAGGCTAAAGAAAGAAAGATCTGAGCTCAAGTTTACCTTCACCAACGCGTGAGCTCAGCAGAGATGAACCCTACAATACACGGGTAAGTTTAACGTATCTTATTCTGGACCCTGATTCCAACATCCCCTCGATCTGCTTTCTCAATTGCCTCTTGGTCAAAGCGCATAAAATATTGATATTGGACTTTTATCCCACTCAAGTCTTTTCTTTTTCCTTCTTCCCCCCACTGGAATATGGACATAGCGAGGTGAGTGGATAGCATCAGTTTGGGGGGCCAATATGGGCAGCTTGGCTAATATGGGCAGCTTCTTCGTCCTCTTCTACAGCATCATTTTGGGACGAGGTCAACACGTCGTTGCTCTCGTTCTGCTTGCTCCTCCACTGGGTCACGGCTGGAGGGGGCGGAGGAAGGCTGAGAGTGGGAGAGAACAATGCACTTTTTTACAACAATCTAAATAGTGGTGAAGCTACAAAGTGAAGAAAGACATTCACAGTTGCGTCAGAAAAGGCTCACGAGGACGAAAATCGACGTCGACGAGAGGAAGGAGCAGAATTTTTGCGGCGAGGTCAATGTGGACTTTTTTCCCTATTTGTCCCGAGTCGTGTCAATGTTTTCTGCTGGACTGGAAGGAAATGGTACTTCTTGCTCCTTTTTGCACTGTTCCAGCGGGATTTCCACTGCTTTTTGGGAATGAATCAATCGCTAGTTGACACAGAGCACGGTGTACACCATATGTAAATGTGTTGTACGTGTATAGTATATTTAGCGTTTCACAGAGCATCAGCATCATCGAGGAGAACCCTCAGCTCCAGAAGCTCTACTGCAAGTCAAGACTGCCAGGCCCAGCTCAGCCAACGTGGAGAGGCTTGAGTGAACGACCCATCTGGATCTTTGAAGTACTTGCAATCGTGCTTGTCAGTGACCAGAGTAAAGGTCAAAGAATCATTGGAAAAGTGAGCTCTTCATTTTGGTGCTTCAACGGCAGCGCAAAAGGAGTAAAATGTCAGCGGGAAATAGTACTCAAATGTTTGTGCCGGTGCCACTGTCAGCACTTTGTTGGACCAAAATCTGCAGATGTCATTTCGTGATGGCGTCCAATGCTTACGCACCCAGTAATTCTATGAGTTTCTGTCTTCCTGCCTCGTACATGACATTGACGGTCTCTATATGTTACATGCATTGTTATAAAGTATCTACATACTTATACATATCTACATTTTGCCCGTGCATATTAAAGGCTAGGTCGAATAGAGATCAATTTTGGTATTTGACTGAGTGCACTTGAAGTTCCTTACCCAAATTTAAAGAAATCTTTATGAAGATATCGTTTCTAAAGGATGCGATTAATAGAGGTACCAAACTGAGCACGTCGGGCGCCAAATTCACCCTTGGTACAAGATTTCAATGAAACAATTGAAGCATCAAATCGGGTCAGCCTGGCACAAATAAAATTTATAATCAGCACGACTGCCCGTCATTTCTTTAAAAAGAAGTTGCATTCACTTGTGCCTGACAAGAGTTTTTCTATCCAAGGCTACAGTATAAGGCAGACCGCATTTGCACTAGTGGACATATCTCAGACAAGTGACTAAAGAAGCACGGTGTAACTCATCTACACACTTCCAAGTTACCATTTACAGTATGCATACACCGCTTGCAGTGTCAAGCGAGATAGTGTAAATACCAAGTGTACATATATAGTGAGATGATGTAAAAACCTTAAGGTGATGGGGCTGGCAGTGCATAGCAACTTCCTTATGATCTCAGTCAACGGCTGTTCCGAGGTCAGCCTTGGTATTGAGCTTATACCATAAAAGTTTCAAAGCCTTAAAGAAAAAACCCTTTTCATCTGACCACAAAGTGTTCAGCTGACAGGTGCTGGCAAACTTTGGATGTCCACAATCTTCGATCAAGTCTGATCTAAGTATTTGGTTCATTGTCTATATGTAGGTAGGCATATTTTTTCACCCTTCTCCTCGCTGCATCTCTGAGGAAGCAACCAGGATGACGGGGAGGACCAAGACCATGGCGATGGGCAAGACTAAGCCGTGTATGCAGGCCACAAGGAAGTCACTAAGATATCCCCATATCTTCTCAAAGAAGAGAGAATTCTTCGACTTGTGGGTTGCCATAGGGAGGACTGAGATTTGAGAGCAACTCCTAAGGATGATTGCAGCTTCGCCGTAGAAAGGTTTTTTCCATTAGGATATTCATTAGAGTATCCTTGACACTTTAGGTGAAGAATTTTGCAGCAATATGAGGGTTCTTTCTTCGATTTTCGTCTTTCTACGCTTATTTCTTACTCTTCTTTCGTCACAATTCGTAAAAATGCCAGTAACACTTCAGTCAATTAAAAATTTCTTTTGTGTTCCTGGTTCTTTTTCTAAGACTTCGAATTCGAATTTAATTTTTAGGTTTATTTCACGCAATTAAAAGGTTTTTCTGTCATTTTATGGTTCGTTAGTGCACTTTTTAAGGCTTTATACTTAATTTTGTAAGTTTCTTACCTACGATTCCAAGATTCATTGATGACACAAGAAATAAGTGTCCTGACGAAAACATTAGTAATGCATATAAGACGAGTCACAAGTGCACCAACCTTACACATCTTCTTCGCCATTAGATGGCGTTGGGGTGACAGCGAAGAAAGTGGTCAGAAGCAAGAACTGCTGCCATCTGACGGTAAAACGTGGTACAACAAAAGTATTACTTTAACACGCCCCACTGCTCCTTCTTTTTTAAAAAAATAGAAAAATGAAGAAGAAATAATAAGCGTTTTGTGAGTGCCACAGAAAATAATTTCATGCTTGTCTTCAATGCACTTGGACAGTCTGTTGTACCACGTCTCCATGATGTGCAGCGGGCACGCCTTGGTCAGCTCTGTCGAGGACACCAGCATTTCTGCGAGCCACGCCATCAGCTTGGTGGGGTAGGCCAGATATCGCCATGTGCCAGGTCAGTTTCGTGCTCTCGTTGTCTGGTAACTTTGAAGGACCGAAAGTTGTCAGGGATGGCACTGACTGCTTCTCTTCCGTGCAATGCTCGAGAAAAAGGCAGGAGTACCTGTAGACATGAAACAAAAGGGGAAAATGTTATTGAGCCACCAAGTTTGACACTTTAGTCACCAGTTTAAGTTAGGGTAGGCTAAAATTTGATTACTATGGTGATGGAACTTTTTGCTCTATTGATAGAAGTGTTGATCTTGTTGGTGACTAAAGTGTTACCCTTTTTGAAGTAACAAACATTTCCTTGCTGGTGGAAATAATACTTAGGTGACCGAATAAGTACTTAGGCAATGGGACCATTTGCACTGGTGATGAAACTATTGATTTCGGTGATTTCTTAAAAAAGGCCCTAACTAATGTTATGTAAGCGTCCTAAGCATTCGAAATTTCAATAAGCAGACATTGGCAGGGAACCAACTTTTGCTATTGTTTTGAAATGTTTAGCGATACATCCTCGTTTACACATTTGGTTAGTAACAAGGGTCTCTTTTAGGATTGTTCAGTTTGAAGATGAGGAAAAACCTTCAAATTGTTACTTCACTGACGTCTGCAACAATGACCTGTGGGAATCCAGGTCAGCACACACTGCCTGCAGGCTTAAGTTTGAAACGTTGTGCGCCCTCAGTCATATCCACACATGCATCGCATCCTTCAACAGTCCCTATGTTAAAAAAGGTATTGCGCCTTCTCTGTCTTGCTTGGCGTCACTCAACAAAGCCCTGTAGCCAGTCCAGTCCAGTGCAGCAATTGGCCTCGTCTGCCCCAGTCATATAGTGGACTCCGGTTTTAGCCATGGTTGCATGTGTGAGAGTCCGACTCCGGCCGGTCAGAATGTAAACATGATGTGTCAAGATTCCATCAGAAAAGAAACATTACTTTAGAGTAGTAAAGGCTGCTTTGTTTGTTTTATATCTGCCATATCTCATCTATATGCTCCAGGCAGTGCCGGGCATTTCAGCCAGTATTCGTATAACCAATCGTGGTCACTTGGCAGAGTTGGGTGGAGGTGGTGATGGCATAAAGTTACGGTATCAACCGCAAACAGCAGACAAGATGAGCGTGCGAAGGGTTCATTTTTGGCCATGATAACTTCATAATGTCTGTCATCTTTCCACTCTGACCTGTTTGATGATTCACTGTCAACTTTTGGTAGAACTTTGACTAGAACCCAAATGTGTGACTTTAACTGATATAATTCTCCGATTTTTGAGTAGGGAAAATGTGGATGTGAAAAAGAGGATTATGACTAAGAACGTTATGAGCAGAAGTGGAGTCCTCTGAACTACGAGTGGGACCGATTTCTTCGTAAGTGGTGCAGATATAGAGTTGAGGCTGAGATCTTGACACCAGGCAAAATATCAGCAAAAAAAACTTTCCAAGTAAATCTGACAAAACTTGCGTTAAGAGCAATGAACAATTCATCGTCTGACACCCAAAAAGTTGAAACTAATCGAATGTTTGCTCACACTTCCAGGCACCTTTACTACAGGAAAAACACCCACCCACTGGTGTCAGAGTGTGGGGAAATGATGCAGAGCAGGGAAATTCCCCCTTGCTTGATGATCGCTCGCTCAAGATGCAGACGGACGGAGGGAGGAGAAGCATTTTTCGGAGAAAACTTGGGAATTGAAACGTCAGAAAGGGCGAGAAGGATGAGAAGCATAATTTCTTCGTACTTCTTTCTTTATTTTCCGGTCTCTCGAGACTCTCTCAACGTTCAGGATGCAACAATTAGATTGTCTAACACAGTTATCTGTGCTTTTCTCCTCCCCCTCATTCATTGAGTAAATTTATCCGATGGACACTAGTGTAAGTGAGCCTTTCTTTGCAGCTGCGGAAAGTGCAAGAAAAAAAGGAACTTTTCTCAAGTTGATGTTTCGTGAAATTTGAAATGTCTCTAGTGAGAAACTGCTGACATGTGGAATGATGTTTTCGTGCAGTGCTCACGTACTTTCCATATATGAACTGTATAGAAGCTTTCTTGTACTGGCGCTCAGCGATGTCCGCGGGCTGAACCGAAACTCCTTACACTTTTGTGGGGGTCGACTGGAAGGCTGTGAGAAGCTATGTGAAACCATGACTAGACCATGAGAGCAGGTAATCTTATGACCGAAAGACTAAGTGCAACAATACATTCCCTCCTTCAGGAGGATTGTGTTACCCCATCTTTTGATCTGATTGCACAGTGTAGTTGACCTGCCCAAGACCCTTTCCTGCATGAGGGCGTAACAGAGTGGAGTGGAGTGAAGCCCAAGTGCGGTAAAGGGTTGAGGGCAGGTCAAAAAACGAGGGTTATCAGATCAAGAGGTTGGGTTAATATTAAGGCCTCCCAACAATGAGGGAATTTGTAATTTGGCATTGGCATTTTGCTTCACTTGGGAAATGTCAGTCTTTGAAACATCTATCCCAAAATCATGTTCAAAAAACGTATCCAAAAGCACGCACATTTTCATGACACAGAACGGGTGATGACTCCAACTGCTGCTGCAATCATGGCTTCCCTTACTCGCCAGAAGAGCAAAGAAGCCTACAAGAAGGCCTGGGAAGTCTTGATCACTATTCTGAAGGGCAGCACCACTGTCTCAGAAGACCAAGATGAACATTCTGATCACCTGATCAAGAGGAGGACTAAGTCCGTTTCTTCCCATCTGAAAGAGAACAACAAGAACAAGGCCTCCAGCCTACGCATGATATACTTAAGGGTAGATATTTGTCACCAGCACTAGTAGGGCTTGAAGCTGCAAAAGTGGTCTCGGGTCACAAGTCTTCACAGAATTACGAGTCAGGCTACGTTCATGAAACAACTATCACATTCAGCCTTGATGGGATCCTCGGGGCCCTAAATCTCTAATTCGTGGACAGCTTATGGATCTTTAAGAAGGCAGCCATCATAGTGGCATTCTGCAGAAGTCCGTGATACATTGAGCTCGAGGCCATCACATACACCAGCATCACTCAGGATGATGAAGCTTTCTGGACTTGAACGCTAGGGCAAACCAGAAGGATGAAGGAAAAGAAAACTGCTTCTTGATCCCGTGTAGCCGGAATGAGGTCCTCCTTTGCTTCACTGCAAGGGTCATTGACTACCTCCATCTGATCAAGAAAATACTCCCTGATGACCTGAGTCGAATTGATGACATCATTCATCAGTGCAACAAGGCTTCAACAGGTACCCGAAGCAGCCCATGGGCAAGACTACCCTGACATTGATCGCAGAGGAGGTTGCTTCTGACCTTGGACTCAACAAGCCAGAGTCATACACAGGTGGTCACTGCTTCAGATGTTCCACTGTGACTGCCAACTAGGGGCCAACGACAGTTGATCCAAAGTGGCACTGCGAATGAGTCCAAGATGGAATGCGTCACAACAGGGGTGGGGAATGACAACCCTTGACCTCTGCTGCATCAAGCTTCAAGACGGCGACCTCCACTGTGACTTCCCACTCCCACGAGATGACCACAGCCACCAAGGAGAGGACGCAGCAGATCTCGGTTCAGATTTGCCAGGACGATGAGAGCAGGATGCTCTTCCACATCGACTCGAGAAATTCAAGCAATTTCACTCTCAGTTTTTTCTTACTGATTGCCAACGTCATCATTAGTGGGGTTTTTTTTTCAAAAATTCAGAACAGAAGCGTGACAGAAGATAGAAATGTCCGATTTTTGTTGTTTGTTTGAGATCGGGTTTTAAAGAAAAATCTGATTTCCAGATCTTGAGCAGTGCGATTGAATAAATGAATAATAGTATTATGGCTGGAGATGTCCAGAGGAACGCAAAAAACTACCATGTTATCGATGACTTTTAACACCATCTAGCGACGACTTTGATCGTTTCATCTCAGAATGAAGCTAAGGTTGGAAGGTTATGAGGTTGGAAGCTTTTCCGATTCTTCACAAAGGCCAAGGCGACAAATTGGAAGCCGGTTTTTTTCGCTGGGAAGGTAACAGATCTCTTTATTTGGAAGCAATAAGGAAAAACATTCTTTAGCTGGTATCGCCAAGAGAAAATGCTTTCCTTCACCTTCAATTTTTGTCGCTCTCTGACTTTGACTGTGACACTAACAAAGGTATGACAAACAGTACATATATTGAACTGCTGATGTCACATTGATGTTGCTTGTCCCGAATCCCTGACTCTGGTATGGCCTGGTTTGGTCCTGTCCAGCTTGATCCTGTCGGATCTGGTCGGGTCGGCTCGGGCCTTCGAGCTGTCGACCCTGCAACATCCCTACTTTTTCCTTCCTTCCGTCCTCCGGTTACTTTGTACGGTTCTGTTTTGCTCTCCTCCTCCGCACTAATTAATTCCCTGAGCCATTGGAAAGAAGCAGCGGGAGAAAAAGTCCCTCCGAGATGAAGTCTACAAATTACTGTCCGCGCCAGCCACTGAAGCCGTTGCCCTCAGCCTCGCCCTCGCTCCCGCCGCTGCCGCCGCTGCCGCCGCCGTCTTCGACGTCGTAGCTGTGGCCGTCGGTGAAGCAGCAGTCGTCGTCGGAGGCAGCGCTAAAAGCCGTTCTAATGGCCGCTCCCAAGTGTTCATTAGGCTGATTTTCCTAAGGAGGAGATTTTCGCTCGTAAACTCTGTAAAGTGGTGCGCATAAGTACAGTGAAGTGGGTTTGGGTTTGGGTCTGGGTCTGTTCTTGGGCTTGATTCATTCGTGGCAAAGGACTGAACCGCACTAAAGTAGCATTAAACTTGGATGGACAAATGTGGGAGGTGCGGTCGGAGAGATGGAGGCCAAAACATAATCTGCCTTAAAGAGGAGGCGGTTTTTGCCCTACTGCATCGATCCTACAGGGTGCACTTTCGGGGCTTAACATTATTGCTGTCAAAGTCAACCTCAACAGTCGTAACAGCAGTGCAACTAGTGAGACAGCAGCTATGCAAGTACAGCAAAAGCCACTTCGAGTGCCACCCACCTAAGTGACGATATAAGCGGGTTCTACTGTATAAACTGCTGTTTAGCAACGGGACTATGAGAGAAACCGGCACTATAAGAGGGATGGCACGACAGCAGACGTCTATTGTCGCAGCAATACAAGCATTGCTTTTAAATGTAAGTAGCGGGAGCGTACGAGCAGAGGGACCCGCTTATTGCACTCGCAGTCAATGCACTCACTGACTCAGAACACTCAATTTCCGAGTACCTAAGTCTCTCAGTCCTCGCCTCACTGACTGTACTCAATCGCTTGATGTACTCGCTGACCCAAGGTGAGTACTAGTCACAGAAGCACTTGGAGCAGCAGTACCAGTGAACGTTGCGCAAGAATGAGAATTATGAGTTGTAGCAGAGATAGTTTAGGGTGTACAAATGGCCGTTGTAAATCGTGGTAAGATTTTCAGGCATTCCTCGTATACGAATTCTCATATGATACCAAACGTTTTTTCATGTGACCAACACTTTTCTTGTCTGGCTATTCGATACAACACTGTATTGCTATTATTTACTAGACAAAGTCCAAAATTGATATATGAGGTTTCTACCTCCTCACTTATCATAGCGTTATAATGAACAGGGTGAGCACTGTTTAGGTTCGTCTGGATGGAGGCTCATAACTCCACTATTAGACCGTTTTATGAAACGATGTTTCACATCAATGGAAAGATTATCCTGCGGCCAATGTCTATGACTCAGGAATGGCTGAAGAAGTACTTGCCTATTACAAGAAACAAAAAACAAGTCAACAAAGGAAAGATCGATGCTTCAGCCAGGTTGCCAGAAAAAGAGGGACTCAGTTCCTACATGCAAAGCATAGCATTGATGAAAAAACTGACTCAAACCTCTCAAATACCCGTAAGAGGCTGATAGTTCCAAAAGGAGAGCAGCCGTGCTAACATTTGGAAGTCACTGTTAAGCAACACTTTCTAGTGTAAATCACTCAAGAGAGTAGTTCCTACAAGTATAATTTTGAATGTTTACTGTGGGCGGTAATACTCTAGTTGAACTAAAGAGGTTGATTGACTATAAAAAGAGAAAAGGTGAGAGAAGACCGCCCAGATCCGAATCACATGGACTTTTTTTACAGTTCAGAACTGCTCAGATTCGACCTTTCACAGTGAATTTTGCTATCTGGAAAGCCAAAAGTCTCTATTTGCCGCCCACGTTGTTCTTCACGCAGACTACAAATATAGTGCGAATGCCGAATGTGCGTTGATTGGAGCCTAAAAATGTTCCGCACCCTCTGGACAAGGGCCGAAGTTTTAGGACGAAATTAAACTGTGTGTTTGCCGCCAATTGATGCAAACGCAGCCAACTCTATGAAGCAAAATACTCGTGGAGCAAGGAAAAATTTTTTTATAAAATGCAAAGTATTGATTCCATCGTCTTCTTCGCATGATGTTAGTGCACTCAGTCGAATTTTAAAACTGACTTGACTCGACCCTATGTAGCATAGGCAATAATACTGTATCAACAGTTGTAGCTTCAAGAGCAACCCACAAGCACCAGACGTTAAACAGTGAAATGATACCAAAATGATAAAATTTCTGAAGAAGGCCAGACGAGGCCTTGTGCGAGGCTCCTCTGATTCAAAGCCTTGAGTAGATTTCTAAGTTCTTTGAAGTTAGAAAGAAAACCCTGTGTTTTTATCTCTTTCCTGCAATTTTCTGAAGACTTCCAAAATTAGGCATTATTTTGTGGGAGGAGGAACTTTTCTCAAGCAGTTTCGGAAGCATCTAAGACGATTCTTTAGGATTGAGTTTGTTGTCACGTAGCGGAAGATGCAAACGTTGAAGAACAAATTCCTCTTTTGCCGTAAAAGCAACTTAATTGACGCAAAAGCCATGATAACTCATTGATTCCCCCCTCTTTTTGTGTGTGTAGTAGAATTGGCCACCTCAGTAGCTCTTGAGCTCCCGCTTTGAGCCGGTGGCGCCGCCGCCGGCGCCGCTGCCTCCAACGAAGACGACGGCGACGCCCGCTGAAGCCAGACCGATGTTCAGTCGGCGGACGGAGCTGACAGAGATCGGTCGTGCGCAGAAGAAGGCGAAGAAGTGGAAGAGGGTGAACGTGATCTTTGTTCTTTCTCTCTCGCATGGGTCCACGGAGGTGATCTCGACGGTGATGGCATCGTCGTCGTCCACGGACCTGCGGTCCCCCTCCATCCTATCCCTGCTGCTGCTCCTGCACGTCGTTCCGGGTAAGCTGAGGGGCTCCCATGCATGAAAATTCACTTTTGCCTATCTATAGAGCAAGAGAAAAAAGCCATTGGGGGATAAGAAAAACCGGTCCGGAGTCATATTTCAACACCCCGTGCGTATCATAATGGCATCTTCTTCTGCCAAATGACATGGCGAAGAAAAAATTCGCAACTTTTTTTTGCTGCTTCTGCTGCTCGTCCCGTCTGCATTAGTCTCCCACTTTGGAAAGTTTTGGAAAGTTGTTTTTTCTCCTTTCTCTCTGTCTGTGTCCTTGTTGGTCTTCGCTGCAGGCGCGTGATTTTCGTGATGCATCAGGTGAGGAAGATGAGCGGAAAAAGTGGCGTTGATAACAAGACCCTGTGGCTTTTTCTACTCATCAAGTGATGAATAACTGAATTTCGGTGACAAAAAAGTGCTCACAAACCTTGAGAGAAACAGCACGAGAGCAGACGAGGAAAAAGGATTTTTTACTGTGCTGCAGCATTTTTCAGGCCGGAGAGAATCGGTTATTCTAATTGATTGGCGTTCTACCTACGGGGTGTTGAAAGTAAAAAAAAGTGGGAGGAATATTCGGGTCAGATAAATAATTCGAAGTAGTACGAAGGCACGTTGAAATGTCTTGTATGTTCTTGCAGAATTACCAAGCTTTTCGTACAATTTCCCTGTGAAAATGCAATGAGAAACGACTCAATTGAAAGTGATTAGTTCTCGGTCTGAAGTCGCGTTTATACATTTTAGGCCGAAAAATAACATCGAGTGAGTTAGAGATTGCAAGAGTCTCATGTCTTTACACCATTAATGACTTATTTTTTCGCTCTGACACGGTCACAAGTCTTAGTTTATCAGCGTTCCACTATCACGGGAAGGAGGGACCTCGGATAAGTCTTTAACGTCCTGTAAATTTGCTGAATGGGATGGACAAAGTCCTAAAGGCTCATTAGATTTGCAGTGCAACATCCTGTAGCTCGATTTGTTAAATGACGCGGTTGCAAATTCTAGAAGCAATTCTTATCTGCAACACACTGTAAGAGCAACGCGAGTGAACCCCTGTCTTCTGTTCTGTCCCCTGGCATTCTCCTCATGCTTTTCTCGCCAATTTTTGGCATACTGCATAACCTGGAAATACTCAGGATTGTCGTTGCTCATCCACTTAGGCCAGGAGCTCTTGGACGTCGTGTTCACTAACGAACTGGACAGGTTATTCTTAAGTTTTTGCTGCAATCAATGCGTTCCAATGGATTCTTTTTTTCGCGGAACTGAAATTGGCTGCCATGAATCAAAATGAATCACCCAGTAGATGTCACTTTTTTGACGGAGCACCAGAGAAATCCGTCGTCAAATTATTGGAAATCCATTAGATTTAGTGATCAACAAAGCGCAGTCACCGGGTACTTATAGGGTGTCTCTCATTTAGTGGGGCATGGACAGCATCACAACGGTGCAGGGACTCCCCCAAGTGGAGCCCGTTTTGTGTGCCAACTGTGTGCTCGCGTGTCCGACTGCAGCGGGTCCACTGAGAGGACCTTTCAGTGGCTTATAAACTTTTCGGACTCTTCTCCATTGTGCAACTGAGGTCGAACGAATCTTTTTGCACTCGGGCGTAATGCTCAGTCATGCCAGAAACAGTGCACTAGAGGAGAAGTGACGTATTTAGCCATCATTTGAATAAAAAATCATTAGTTAAAGTTGGTTGCTTATAAGAAGTGCACCTGTATGAAGTGTCAGTCAATTACACCGTGTAAACTTCGGAGTTGCAGAAAGTTACCCAAAGTTAACTTGCAAAACAAGGTTAGAGTTGTTTGGGAAATCCGAGTCGTTCGATCAATAAAGCCTTAAAAGATTGAAAGCTAAGACCTTTTCCTCCGCTGATAAGGGAATGTCCGTGAAAAAGTGGCGATGAAGGTGAACCGGCGTCCACAGTGCAATGCCCGATTTTTTTGGTCCTTTTTTGTGGTAAATATCCAATTCTCCACCCAAGAATTTACTTACACGCGAAGTCTGACTCAGTAATTTGTCCGATTTCCATCAAGAATTTGTCCCGCTGCGCTTTGAAGAATCTGGCATCTCTGCTTAGTCCTGGCAAATCCAATTTTTTGCACTGAAGCAAAGAAGTAGTGCCAAAATTGGCCTGGTTCCACCGTCAATACGTTATTGAGCACGAAATCGCTTCGACTGTGCGTTTCAGCTGTTGCCTTTGTCACCCCCGGTCCGAGCAGTCGCTCCTCTCACGGTCATGCTTAAGTAGCAACCCACCCAGCCATCCACCCCGTGACCCCCCGAATAAAAAAAAATCATCACCCCCCCTCCAAAACATGGATTTTAATCTCGATCAAGGGGGCGTCGGCGTCTCAAGAAGTCGCACGATCTCGCTGTTTACAATTTTTCGCACGATTTTGATTCGTGGTCTCGTGTTAAGGACTATGAGACCTACCTAGGGCGTGTCACATGTTTGTGCGCTGCTCAGAGTCACTCCCACTCGCCCATGTCACTAGTTGCAGCGTTAGTTTCGACTGTCATAAGTGTGCTAAGACACGGTTGGCCCAGGGAGATGGGGGGTGTTTACTCTACTGCTGCGGTGGACACTACTTCAGCTAATAATCGTGCAAAATTGCGCAGTCCGTGACTCCCTTAATAGTTGGCATTCAGCATGGGCTAAAATAATCTGCAAAACCCTGTGCGATTCACTTTGCTCCTGTCCTGGATGTGCCTCATGAGCGCGCAGTTTGCATGCGGTCGGAGGAGGAAACACACAACTTTTTTCAATGTTATTCAATCATTATGTGCGTTAAATACTTGAAAGAAAGTTGGAAGAAACCAAGTTTTTGTTTGCGCCCTTAATCGATGAAGCGTTGGTTCATTCCTCGCTGGATAAGCGATTCTTTGAAGTGAAATATGATGACTTCAACCAAAATGAAATTGATAGAATTACTTTAATCACTGAAAGTAGATTGTGACTGCAGCTTTCACTCCTGAGAAGAGCGTAGAAACTCACATTTAGTCAAGAGATTGAAGAGAAAAAGAATGTGGACATTGCATTTTGCGTTAGGCCCCCAGAAGTCCCAGAAGGCCCAGAAGGCACGTTGCTGTTGACTCGGATTGATCGCAAGTTTTGTCTGTCGCCGGAGTCCGTGAAGTCCCCCTGCACCTGGGCCAAGCTGTCCAGTAAGAAGAGCTTGACAAGGAGGCATGCAGATTATTTAGTATCATGGGATTCCACTGCTGCTCCCACGCAGGTGGAATATTAATCTTTTGGGTGGAGAGAGAGAAAGATGAAAGGCGCCGATAGATACAACTTCTGTGTAGTGAAAATGTCAACAAAGAGGATTCTTCTTGATTATTGGCTTTTGAGCTCGCGCAGCCGATTTAAGCCGCTGATAAATGAAGACATTTTTCCCGGGGAGGGGGGGGGGAAACTATTATTACGAGCCAGTAGTTTGCTGTGCGCTGGCGGATAAATAATACTGCTCATTGCGTGCATTACAGAGAGCTGCAAGTATGTTATTTTAGGCCGAGATATGTTCCGTACCCAGCCAGGACGAATTACCTGTAATTAGTCGAATTTGAAGCATGTGCAGTTGCAGGGTGCAATAAGTCTTGCTCATGTAATAACTCATGCACAAACTGTGGAATGCTACGCAAACCGAGCTCTCTGCCAGGGCC
>JAAUXU010046698.1_pt1 | contig 28266 bp, 32 predicted proteins | sample 7278151 | NCBI WGS metagenome assembly JAAUXU01 (sample SAMN14350113, study PRJNA611818) | marine sediment metagenome | isolation source: surface marine sediment (1.8m) | place: French Polynesia: Moorea | collected 2018-08
ATCCACGAGCGTACAGAGTGCACTAAAGGGGTAAAGAGAGTTGTGGTCCGCCACCAACTCTCCCTGGTCCACCCTGTACTTCCACGAGCGTACAGGGTGCACTAAAGAGGTAAAGAGCGTTGTGGTCCGCCACCAACTCTCCCTGGTCCACCCTGTACTTCCACGAGCGTACAGGGTGCACTAAAGGGGTAAAAAGCGTCCGATTTATTTCTTCGTGCCTCTTCCTTTCGTTCACCTGGGAAATCTCCGGGTTTTTTGCACATGCAAAAACAGCATCGAGACGCATTCCTTCCCGTGTTCCAATGCCTCATTTTCTCTCTTAACGCCGAGGAAAAAGTTTACATCACGCAAAGTCGAATCCTCCTCATGTGAGTGAGTCCGACTGATGCTGTAATCTGCACTGGCGGAGAGGAGCGAAGTGGCCACACACACATCAGGAAGATTTGCATATTTCACAATCTTCGGGCAGGATGTCCGATTTGCACGCATATCAGGGCTAAACGCGCGGCCGATTTCATTTGCAAGTTATGGCAGATTGAATCTTTTGGAGGAGTGAGTGAGAAGTCCTACGGAATCTTGTAGGAGTCCTGAGACCGACTAGTTGTTGACCTTTTGAGACGGGGAGAAGAGCTGTTATTTTAAAAGTTGGAGCTCATTTTCGTGCCAAAATTCGTAGGTGGAGTGAGGAAACTCCTTTTTCTACGGGGCGGTCGAGGAAAGAATGTGCGGATTTTTTTAGGGGGGGATGGGATGGGATGGGAGGAGGACCTCTTGATCGATCTGGAAGTGTTTTCCTTCATTCACCAGACCTAATGCCTGACTTGATGCAGCAAATAACTTCTCTGCTTATAAGAGCAGCCTTGGGATGAGCCAATTTTGCTCCTAAATCCGAAGTTTCACTCTCAGAGCCTCACGTGGCAACACTGGGTGATTTCAAGGACACGATAATGCATAGTTGGTTTAATCAGACCAAGCCCCACTCGCCTTCAGTGCAATTTTCAGGCTGTGCAACGATCCTACGCTCTCTTCTGCTTCATTCTCAAGCTGGAGTTTCTTTGCATACCCAAAACTTGGGCCTTGGAGGTCATCTTTTCTGGCTCTTATAACCAATGTCCCTGCTAATGTGACTGATAAAATTTTACCCATGAGTGAAAGAGAATCTGGCTACAGGGTTATATTACTTGGTGGCCCCTGTAATTGCAAGATGCACTCCAGGCCTGACAAGGCCTTCCACAGGCCTGACTACTCGCTCTGGTAGGCTGTTATACGCGGGAGACACTGTATTAAGAGCTACGAGCAGCAGCCTCTTCATATCTGTCTGCAGTGCAAGCATAAACAATGTGTATAATTATTCTTGATTATTCTCGCCTGTCTGGTCATTGTGGGGGAGCATCAAACATTCGGGGGGAGGAATAAAAATTATAAGTTTGGGTGGGGACTTCAGGTCATGGGCTAAAGAATGAGTTAAAACCCTGCCCAAAATGCTCATTCTGGTGCCCACAATTTGAAGTCTGTGGAGAACGTTGTGTACAAAATTGCAATGAAGTAATAATAAAAGAGACGATTTAGTCACCCAACACTGTCGACCTGAAACGCCGAGAGGTGCAGTGACGTCGCTGCCTGAGCCGAGCCGGACAAAGGTCTGCACACGTAGTCGTTAGACAAGGTTAATGAGTTAATGAGAGGGGAAATTAATAGTTTCACTTCCAAGTTTACAACAACTCGTTGTGGAGCTGAGATCGTCAATTTAACTGCTCACGTCTGAAGTCAACGGTCGAGGCTTTGTTTGTCCATTCAAGACACTTCAGGTAAAGGGTTAACAGAGAAACAAAAAGCTCAACAGCATCACCTTAAGACTTGGCCATCAATCACGTGACTTGATCACAGACTGCTTATACCACTGCACTCCTCAGTCACTGGATGTATTGAGGAGTCTGTGACAAGATCACTCACAGTGGGGTCCAGTGAACTAAGTGTGAGTACTTGTAAAGCACAGTTGTGCCCAATTTCCCAACTATGCCCATTTATTACGTGCCCAATTGATCCAGTATCAGGTTCCCAGTTTATCAAGCATTAGCATTTATGAAGTACAGTGGTGCCCAAATTATCCGCTACTCATTATGTACAATGGGACCCGATTTATCAAATGGAAGCGCCATTTTTGTCCAGTCCTTCTTGAGCAATGAACAATCCGGCCATGATGATCTCGAGTATTCAATCTTGGGAAATTCTTCTTCTTCTCTGTGAAAATTGCACTGAACTTTTGCAATGCAAACTTCATGCTGATGGTCACGATCACGTGCTGATTTAGCCTTTGCGTACGGGAAGGCTTACAAGTTTGCCAGCGGTTAAAGATGCTTCTAAAAACTTAACATTTGAGTGAATTTCTTTTCTTGAGTGACAAATGCTTGTTCACTCTGACCTTTTCAGCGATGGCCACGAAGTGCAAAAAGAGTTGCAACTTTTGGCATCTCCGCGCATCATTTCCCCCAATTTTGGAGAATGTATTTTCTTCTTCCCACCTCCTCAGCAAGGTGTGTGACCTCCGGAGGATTTGTGTCAACACAGCTTTGTGTGCGTGACCCCAGATCCTTCGTCATCATCACTACTTCTTGTGTTTTTTTCGTTGCATAATTATTTCTCTGAGTGCCGGAAGTGAGGGTGAGAGAAATGGAAGTCGGGGGTGACCCCCATGCACCCCCCACCCCACCCCCTGCAGCGAACATTCAGTGTGTGAGAAACTTTCCAGCCAAATCCGAGAAAATACTTGTGGAAATAGAAATCGTCGTCGTCGTCGTCGTCGCCGTCGTCGTCGTCAAGGTCAGCAATGCATCTCATATTCAAAGCTCAGCCATGGGAAGAAAGAGGCAAAGATTTTCCACGAAGAAACTGTGGTTTTGACTGACCAAACTTTTTCAATCAGTGCAAAAAAAAAAAAAATTGAAAGTATCACGAATTGATAAAAAAAAAAGAAGACAGAATCACCAATGACAAACTTAATAACCGCCTGTGGCTGTTAATAGGATTACTTTTCCATCCATTTGAGATGGTGGAAACGCGCCTTAAGCTCGTGATTTGAGAGCAAAATAATTTCTGTGAGACAACTTTCCTAGAGGCATCCGTGAAAGGGACGAAGTAAGGAAGAGCAACAAGGTCTTCCAATGTCAGGCAGAGGATTTTAAGGACGTGCGCATGCGCAGCCGAGCTCGTCTCGGCGGCGGCGGCGGCGGCGGCGGCGGCGGCGGCGACGCCAGTCGCAGCAGCAGCAGCAGCAGCAGCAACCACAACCGCAACAACAGCAACAAATTTTGAGGGAGTAAAATCAAAGCTGGTACGCAAAACGGCTGCGGCTCCTGCAGCTGCTGTCAGAGCGGATTTCTTGGTGCTTTTTTTCCATTTCCTTCCGTTCCCATCAAGACTCACTTCATTTTCCTGGCAACGGAAACTTTTTTTCCGCCAAAACCAGAAAAATACTTCCTCAGACGGACGAATGCGTACGGACGAATGCGTACGGACGAATGCGCTTCTGCTCCGTACTCGCAATTGGAGCATCTTTCCATCCCCAGTAAAACTGTCCTAGGATTTGGTCCCTTTTTTTTGACTTTGAGTCTTCCTCGTTCGTTTCTCACTTCCGTCTTTTCCGACTTTGTCTTCCCATATTTTTTGCAATGTTTCAGTTGCATTTTTTATCCGGCAAAACAAGTGCGTCAGCCCAAAACCATTATCTCTGCACTGGCCAAGCTTGGCATCGGTGCAATTTTCTCAGCTGTCTATGCACAGGAGTCATCTGGATGCACTTCTCTTCCGGGATGTTGCATACCTGCCTGGCCACAACCACTGAATTTGTCCCCCTCACTTGAAACCCCCCTCCCTTTTTGCATGAAAAATGCACTCAAACCTGGAGCAACGAGGGGAGAAAAAGGCAAATTACGAAACTGATACCGCGGCGCAGACTGAAAACAGCTGTTGTCCAAACTCGGTTGAAAATGTTCGCCTTGACAGCCGATTAATAAAGATTTCTCCTTCTCGAGTTTTGTGTCAACCCTGGAGGAGAAAAAAGTAACTAAAGAAGAGTTAAAAAGTTGGTAAAGCACGACTTTTCACAGAGAGAGAGAAAACCAATTTGCTACTGTTTTGCTTGCGTGAGGTTTCAGAGCAAAAATAGAGTATGAGCAAATGCAGCTCACGACTTGACCCAATTTTCTTCTCTTATTTGCTCTCTTTTCTCTACTCCCTTCTTCTTTTTCTCAAAATTCCTGGAAAGTCAGGGTGACCCCATTGTGAAGCTCCTGATTTGCTTTGCGTGGCTCTGCATGACTCTGGTGGCCAGAGAGAAGCAGCTCGGGCTGAATTTGTCAGACAAGGTCAGCTGTTCGGACTGAATAAGACGTGGCAGCAGGATAATTGCTCACTCCGAGTGTGTGAAACGACTTTCGCGACTTTCATGAGTGTGTGAAAAGAACTTTCGGGACTTTCAATCAGGGAATTTGACCTCACGGGTCACGCTGGGATAATTAAGAGGGGGGATTGCAAAAAAGTTTTTGCTAATTTTTTTTTAATTTGCACACAAAGAAGTCGTAGTCGGTCGTCCAAGGCATCCCGTACAGGGTGTGCGGAAAGTTTTTGCGCCTTCTCTCAGTGAGTGGTGGAGTTGACACAGTCACAAAATTTATTTGCTAGCGTTTCATCCTCAGTCCTGAACCTCTTGGCAACCCTGACATGAATAGCTTATTGAATGTCAATTGTGATAAAATAGAAAATGTAAACGTATGTCATAGAAAAGGGATGTGCGAGCCTGTGGTGGAATCGAGAGTTTCCGACAGTCATCGAACGTATGCTGTAGAATACAAAGTGTTATAGAAAAGAGTGTTAGACAATATTAGAATGTGTCCACCGTCAGACAAGTTTCCAACCGGCCCGAGGTGTCTGACCGCAGCCACCTGGACAAAGACCGTCCTGGTTTGCCATCAGGAGATGCCCACGTCCAGGACCTTGAACGTGGTGCGACAGTTTTACGCCTGGCACCTCGGAGTGGATTCAAGGAGAATCCCCGGGAGGCAAGAACGTCGGTGACACCCTGTAGCCCCCGCCGGCCCGGGCTGCCTGAGCTTCACTCTGTACATAGTCAAAGGGTTTAATTCTGTCTGTGTGGGTAAGGACAAGTTGGATTCCATTTGGAGACATCCTTATACGTTTTTCCCCGGCAAATATTTCACTGCTGGCCAAAAAGGGTTGAGGTTGACTCAGCCTCAGACCTTTGTTTTGGCAAAGAAATTTGGCTTGCAAAAATTCGCCAACTGGGCAAGAAACGCAGCTGGGGAAGAAAGTATTGATTTTCTTCTAAATTTTCGCCCCCCTCTCAGCATTTACAGCGGTCCCCGCTTACACGGACACCGGATGTAACAACATTTGGCTGACAACGACCATTTTGTCAGGTCTTAATTTCTTAATAAGCATGATCCACCGACATTTTCCTCGGTCATGAAGATAATTATGCGTTTTGGGGAACTTTACTTTCCCACACAATCAGGCATAAATTTTGCTTTTGGCCATTGAATAACATTCACTCGAGTGCCTCGATCCAGGCAGTTCTTTCAAGACAGACGAATTCAGCGTTGCCACTTGTCATTCCGCAACTTTCTCTGGTCCCCAAGGTGTCTGCATCACCATTATTCATCTACGAAGTTTGACTTTTTGTCGTCAAAAGCATTTCCGCATTCATCGGGAATAAAAGGGTTGAGCCTCGATCCTCGTCGTCGTCGTCGTCGTCGTCGTCGTCGTCGTCGTCGTCGTCGACGCCATGCACTGCTACTGCGGACGTTGTTCAGGCCGTCGATGACAGCCCTGCAGGAGAAGGTGGAGAACCACAGAGCGGTCATTTTCTCCTTGGCCGAAGAGTAAAAATGCCTCCCAAAGTCGCGATTTTTATGCGATAAAAGGGGGAAAAAAAGAATATTAGTTATGTATAAAGGGGGAGGATTTTTCCTGTTCTTTACCAGGTGTGAAATTGGTCGAGGAAGCAAGAAAAATTCCCGTCCATCCGTTTCTCCATGAGTGTTTCCATGCTAATTTGCAGCATCACCTTCGACAGGGTGAGAATTTGCATGCAAAAATTTCTGCCAATCAGATGTTCAACTGAGTGAACAAGAGCAAAATGGTTGCATGCAGAAACGAAACAAAGTAAAAACAAGGGGAGACCTTCTTTGCGAATTCTTCAACTGGGTCCGAAGGTGTCATTTTGAGTCATTAGAAGAGCTTAATGAGGTAATGAAGAGGAGGGGGAGGAAGGAAATTGACTGTTTTTAAGTTGGTGACGAGTTCTTCCTCATTGGGATCGTCCCTAGCTGCACACCGGGTGTCCCCCAGTCACCGACTCTCTGGTGGCAACCATTCATGGGACACCCGGTACCTCCCGCCTGGCGGGTCCAAAGCCCCACTGGCTTCGCTCACGCAGCTTTTGTTTGCAAGACTCCTACGAGTAAGAACGGGGTTAGCAAATCCCCCCCCTCCCAAGTCGTGCCTGCGACTACTTTTGCACGTCTCCTGTCTGCTGCAGCTGTCTCAGCTCTCCTTTGTGTGCGTGAAGACGCTTGGCTCGGAGAACTACTGAGAGCTGCCGTCATTGCTTAACCCTTTACCTGCCTCAATTTGTCATAATAACCCATAGATCATAATAATAATAATCCTTCCTTTGTGTCCGAGATGCACGAATCTCCCTGTCTGTCTCAAATGAACCCAACCTTGGGCGAGCAGCAGCAGTTCCCAGGTGGTTCCCAGAACATTAAGGGAGATAAATTTATTTTTAACCAGGAAAGTTCCACACCCACACATAGGTCACGAATTAGACACAAGATAAGTACAGGGTGGGCCAGAAGTGACTGCAGTTGCTTGGGCGTCCATTGCTCAGGTCCTCAAGCACGCTCAGAGGTCGGATTGGCGCCAATCGACTGGGGAGACCCCAAACATGCAGTGCCAATCATCAAAGTCAACCTCGGGGACGAATCAGGGCTGCCACAGCGAGGCTACAAGTTGAAAGAGATGCAAGTGGAAAAATGGCAAAAGAAACCCAACCAAAATGACACTTTTTCAACCCTCAAAAACCCATTCAATTTCCTTGGTTTTTGGTTGTTTTTTTTTTAAAAAAAAGTTTTGAGATTTCCTTCTTCTATTTTCGCACCTCTCTTGCTCCTGTAGAAGTCGAGCCAGTGATGCCAGTCACTTCTTCTGGTTCACCCTGTGCAGACTCGTAATTGTTTGGACAAACTCAAGGTCTGGGGAGCTCAAGTAAAAGTAATGTGAGAAGAAAAAACATTCCGCACAAATTGCCTGCTTTGATTTTAGAAGAAGACGTTATTTTCTTCTTAGTGAGGTTTCCCGGAAAATGTATGCAAAAAAAGAGTCAATATTGCCCAACCCTTTCAATGTCAGTTAAGTCGGTTTCACGTCAGATCCTACTCAGGCCGCATACTGAACTACGTAACGTCTCTCTCGCGTGCATCCAGTGTTGCCAGGCGGCATTTGTCAATGCCAAATCCCCCCCCCCCCCCAAGTTTGTTCGCAGCGCTTTTGGCACGCAGTTTGGGGACTCGCCTCATTCAGGCAGCCCTTTGGTCAGCACATCTGGCACATGTTTGGAGTCCAGTTTGGCACATCCGCCCGGTCAGAGCCCTGGCAACCCTGCGGGCATTCACGCTTGGACCACCCCACCGATTGCCCAAAAAAGAGAAGAAGAAAATTCACCAATGAAAATTGGCAAAAGCGCAACCGATATTGTAAAGGGCGACCTCAACCCTTGCAGGCACTTAAAGAAAATGGAGAAGAGCAGTAAAATCCTGTTTGCAAATCCTCGATACAAGGGCAGAGAAAGAAGCCTCTTGAAATGCATGCGCGCACAAGGGGGAGGCCAAGGGGGGGCTGTCGAAGACGACGCATTTTTTGTGCGTCAGCGCGCGTATACAACGTGTTAAAAGTCTTTTTTTCTGTGCGAGGAGCACTGTAAAAAAAATCCCTCGCCTTCGCTGTTAATTTCTGCTCTTTTTGGCTGGATTTATGGACGAGGATCGTCCATTAAACTAATGTGAATGCGCCTGGATGAATGAGGGCGACTGCGATTGATCCGCAGTTATTTATTGAAACGTGCTTGTTGTGAACGAAACCGTTAGGTTAATAATGATGTCTCTGTGAGAAATTTTCCATGTCCAGAGCAGGGGGAAAGTTTTTTTTGGCTTCTCTCGGAAAGATAAATCGACCTGGAGCACATGACGAACGGGCCAGAAAACGAACTTTCCGAGTGCTTTTGGGGGGGGGGGGGGACGGAAAGTAACAAAAGCTTTCAAAGAGACATCGTTCAATGCTGGGGCAAACGACGTCCAAGGTCTGGGTGAGGACGCCGAGGGAAGAGTCCAAAGTCGTGGTGGTCGGAGTGAAAATTTACAGGGGAATCAAGCAATTTTTTTGCACACATTTTTATTGTCCGCCAGGATTTTGCTGGCTTGCAATCGCTCTCTTTTCTGTTGCCAATGACTCGTTTGTTTGTTTGTCTCGTTGTGCATGTGAAATTCTCATCACGTCAGAGCTTCTCTCACTAAGGAAGCGGCTGGCTGAAATTTTGTTTTAGTCTAATGCTTGGGCTGTAACATTTGTGCAATGATGTGAAATGAATTTTTCGCAGGCTACATGTTTAATAATAGCAATTAGGCCATCATTTGCGCGTAGAGTATCCGAAACGTGGGAAAACTCTTAGAAGGAAGTGCGGTAGAAGGTTCACTTTTTTGCATAAATATGCGAACTTTAATATCGGTGTTCATCAGACGCATGCAGGCCGGAACCCAAGGCCTGCCACGCCTTTATGAGGTGTCGCAGCTCACAACTTGTTTCGCCTCGACCTCCATTTGGCGTCGAGGTTGCCGAGGTCGCGCTCGTGGACACGAAGCTTCTGCTCCATCAGGCAGTAGCCGGGGACTGGAGCATCCCCAGTGTGCATCTGCCCACTAGGTGGTCCGATGCAGCAGAGTCAAGCTCTTGACCCTGTGCAGGTTGCAAAACTTTGCCACAAACCTGAAGCTGTCGCACTCATGCACAGAAGGTTTCATGGGTTCTGTTCCACCCGGTTCACATTTAACCATGGAAAAAAAGGTCCATTGGGGGGGGGTATATAAGAGGGGGTAGGAGGGTATGGGGGATTAAAAAAAAGAGAGGGGTGCTAGGGTCAGGGGCATGATGGAGAAGAGAGGTGACATGGTTGAAGGAGCTATGCAGGGCACTTTTATTGACTCACACTGTATGCAGCAAAGTGCACGAAATGGTTCTGATGACGTCGTTGGTCAGCAAAGTCTCACACTGGTGAGACTCGATGCATCAGGTGCGAACAATCAATGCCTTGACAGCATCAAATCCATTGACACCTTTTGGGGAAAGTTATCAGGTAGCCACTTTTGCAGATCTGATAGACACACATGACAGAAGTCACAGAGCAAACATCTTGTTCTTAGACCGTGGTTCAGTTCTGAAAAGGACTCCTGAGCTATGTTCTTCAGCTGGTTCCAGCTGCTCCAACACAGCTCTGAACTCTGCTTCTTCCACAGACTCATTCACTTCAACAGTTCGTTTGTTGTCTGGCTGCCATTGACGGTGGAACTAGACCCAAATCTTGTACAGGACTTGTACAAGGTGCAACCGAAGGCTTTTGTTCAGTGGCTCAAGCCCCTGCAACTCACACTGTTGGAGCAAAAATCTGTAGATGTTGCATTTTGCATATCGAACTGCAGAGTTGGCCACGCAGAAGTATCTGCAATTGAGGGTTAGCAACAGACTCTTGAGGTATATTTACAAATGACTATGGTACTGAAGACCCTGAGATTGGTGTTGACAATCAGATGATCTGTTAACCAGACATGTGAAGCATCTGCCTCATGCATTCTGGCATCAGCTGCCCTGACGTGGAAGTTACAGAAGAAGTTATGACTCTGACAATGAGACACCAGAGTATATGTTTTTGTAGCAAAGTTATATTTCATTACGGTTGAGCAAGTCAGCTGTTGCCCAAAGAATCTGAAGAAACACCTTCACATTTTGGTCTAGCAGTGCAGCCATGGTCATGAGGTGGTGCAGGTAGGGCAACAACTTGTCGTCCATGCAGCTGTCGTCACCCCACCTCTGCTTGGCGCAGATCTCGTTGACGTCTCACTCGTTGATAGGGATCTGCTTCATCCTGCATATATAGAATATCACATCAGCCCACTGCGTTGGTCTGTGCGCCAGAGATCAGCTCTTGGCCCTACATCTTGTCCAGTTTGCAAAACTTTGCTAAAAACTTTAAACAGTAGCCCCTGTCTGACATTTCATTCCGCTGCCAGTGTTTTTTGTCGAGAAAAGATTGCAAACTTCATGTCAATGAAGGTCCCAGTCAAAAATTTGCAGAAAGTGCTTGCAAAAACCTGCAATTTTTCTCCTTCAAACTTCATTAATAACATCTCCCAGAACACCTCAGCCAGGCTTTTTTCCCCCCTCCAATGTCATCTTGATCCTTGATCTCCTTTATCTCTCCAATAGATGCGATTTGGAAAAATCGATTTTTTATCGTCTTCTTCAGCCCCCCGGAAATTTCTTCTTTCCACGGGGTCCATTTTTCGTTGGGAGGAGAAACAATTTTCGCTCGGAAGTGACGCTCTGTGAGCCTCAAAGAACTGCGCTTCCGCCCTGCGGACTCCTCTTGGCGACTCACACGGTAGAGCCAGAGAGAGGGCGGCAAACTGGAAGAAGCATCCATATCATCACTCCGCCCTAAGAGAATCATGATGAGGAGACCCCCGCACTTGTAATTGCTTCCTGGATCAAGCAGCTCAAGGTCGCGGTGTTGGTTTTTTGGCTTTATTTCGTTTCTTGGCAGATTTTTTTTTTGCCAACTTTATCGCCTTCCTTGTGCAATTTACTCCAGTTTTGCGTCATGGTTTTTTCTTCTTCACTCGCGGCTGCTAAGGGAGACGCCATCATTCAACCCTTTTTTTGAACCAGAAACTACAACATTATGGCTAAGTACAGTGATTGAGCACTCATTTATTACTGGATGTTGGCACTCCTGAGTCGAGTAGCGACCATCTGGTGCTGAAACTCCGACAGAGCACCTGAAGCAATCGCTGCGTACAGGTTGTCCCAGCTAATTTGCTGCCCAGCTCTGTTCAGCTTTATTCGGTTATGAAGCTCCATAATGCGTCAGCAAATATCACAAATCATGGCCAAACTGGCTTATTTATGTTAAGTCCTGTCAATGCTTCGTGCAGCGCAGGAGGTCCGTCCAGGTTGTCCCTTTTTGCTTCTTCTCGGGCCCTTGCATGACGTACAACCTGGTGTCGAAAGGCTGCAAATGACTTCGTCCACGGTGTCGAACCTGGCCGACGTCAGCGTGAACAACGTCTGCCAAGAGGTTGCTGACTCACTTCTTGTCGAAAATATTCTTGAAGGTGAATCTTCAGCTCGTAAGCAAAAAAAAAACTACCCTGCAGTCTCTTGGAAAAAAAATCAGCATTGCTGACGCACCCTGTACAAAGCAGTGATGACCACGGCTTCCGCACTATATCAAGAGCAATGTGGAGAACAATGAGAATAACACCTTGGGCAGGCGATTCCCTTTGGGAAATGGCGCTCGTTCCAATCCAACTAACATAAGATTGCCTCAAATTTCCTCTCCTTGGTTCGTCCAACCCTGAAGTCACTTCCAAGAGCTTCCAGAGGTTCTTCTTTGTAAAAGATTTCACCGCAAAAATTTCTCATCAGACCTCAAACTGCATTTCTGTTGTCTTCTTCATCCCATCTTAATTTTTTAACCCCACTAAAATCGCCCCCCCCCTAAAAAAACATCCCCCATTCCACAATAGTCTCTTGATCAAGAGAGACAGCAGACATTGTTCATAAGTCGGGGCTCCGCATAATGAAAGGGGGCGAAAATTGAACTTGGCAATGAAAATTCACGGTCGAGGAAGCAAAACATGCACGTCATGATTGGCCTGCCTTCATTGTCACTGAGCCTGCCTCTTCCCTGTTGCAGGGGTAATTCTCTCCCCCCCCCCCAAACTTCATGAATGGTACTTTTACACGTAAATAATTTCGTGCCCACCCTTGCGTCATAATGGCCTTCTGAAACACTGACTATGAGCAGTCCAACGGAGACAACTCGGTCGTGGACTTGGCCGCCGGGTCCACGTGACATTGGAGAAGATTCTGTCCGGAGCAGGTGTGGGCTAGGGAGACATCATAAAAAATCCTCCTGACGATAAAATACTTTTAGTCAGTTGCGAAGTCGACTAATGGCGGTGTAATTAAACGCCATTATATCCCTATAAAATGCTGATTACAATTCTCTCAGGGCCGACCCAGGGGCCGGCTGTGCTGTAGGCATCTCACGGGCGCATGGGCTGTTGGCAGTTTGTGCATGACATCGTCAAAACACTTCCAGATTTTGCGATATCCGATAGCATGCAGATATCGCGATATTCGATGTCGGCACCATAGATCTGGCGATCTAAATGTGTCTGAGCCACCCTGTGCACGCAGGTAGCGCCTCGTATCGCGTACTAATCGACACGCGTGTACTGGCAGAAGAAAAAAGACTTGTCCTACACGTATGCAGAACCAGGCTTTTTCTTTGCTCCCACTTGTTCACAGTACAGCACGCACTGCACACCTGACGTCTCAGAGCAGCAGCGTGTGCAGGAACCCCGCCCTGGTCTTGAAGAATTGAAATTGCAAGTTTCACCATTGCACCTCTTAAACAGTCGCCATGACCAGCTGACACAGGTGGGCCTCAGGGCCTGTCAGGACCCTTCGGACAGGCAAAACATTAGGCATGACAAAAAGATGAAAAAAGGGAAACCTCGTTTTACGTAACATAACCTTCTGTGAAACTCTTGCATCCTTTTATTTTCTTCTACCCCTCCACAATTCCTCCATATCTGGGAAACATCAAGCCTTCTTCTTGCTTGCCGAAGGAGAAGAGAAAAGCTAACGGTGTCAACCTCAGTCGAGCTTCTTTAATTGTCAAGGCTTTTATACAGGGTGCGAATGCAAAAAGGTTCACTTTCTTTTCTTTCCTCACTCAAACGGGTCTGTCGTCATCATGAACAACAAGGAGGAGCATCTTGAAAATGCATTTCCAGAAGTGAGGCCCATGGGCAGTGAACTCTTCCTCTTCCTCTTCACTTGGCCTCCATTTTTCTTGCTTACTGGATGATTTCACTCAGTCTTGTCTTTCCTCAGGTTGCTGAGACCAGCTTTTGCTGCTGCACCCTGTAGGCTCTCACATGCATTTGTGCTCTGAAAGGGGGGGAGAGTGAAAAATAACCTTTCTTTGATCTACGCTTGACCATGTCAAGATTGTATGATCGCAGCAACGAAAAAAACTTGTCCAAATGTGCCAGAAAACACTTAAACTTCTGTCAAGCACGACAAGAAAACATGGAAAAAGTATTAGATGCCGTTAAAACAAAGAGAATAACAATGTAGGCCTCATGCGGCGTCGCATACTTGAGATGTGCAGTACAAGATAAGCAGGGAAAAAAATGACTTCAACGCTCGGGCATGGAAGTAGCGTAACCGCTGCTACTGACGAAGAGCTTCTGGCTGGCGTCCCTGGCTCAGCACTTGGAGATTCTTCCTGAATTTGTCTGAACGAGTTCGTTTAGGACTTTTGTTCTTTCATCTCCACTGATTCAGTTTTCAAGATCCGTGACAGTCGTGTAAGGGGGGGGGGGGGAGGAGGTAGAAAAGGTAGAAACCTCCGTCACGCTGTTCTGCTCCACCAGACAAGACTGACAGCGAGGAGAGCTGTGGTGACTCGACTGAACAAAAATCAGTGCTCTCTCTGTCTGACAGAGCAAGGATGCTGACGTTGTTGTCCGCACAGTCATCTCCCCAGTTCAAGTCCTGCTCACCCCAGAAGGAGAGACTCCTCTGACGCTCTTCTGGCTGCCGTCACCAGTCAACTACAGGGCGAGGCAGAAAGACTTAGTCTTTACGTCCATCAGGTGGAGTGGGGAGGCCTCCCGCAGATTCCTTTTTATGGACACGACTTCTCGTGTCTGAGGTGTTTTTGTCTCGTGGAGAGGAGTTGGCGCCTTAAATCACGTCTTGCAAATTAGAAAATCTGCAAATCTCTGTGCGGTCGTGCGCAAAACTGCTATATTTGGGCGCCCCCAAGGGAAGAAAAAAAAAGTGGTCGTGCCTTCATCTCAGCACATAGACTGAAGGATTCATTTTCGCTCTGCCTCCCTCGCAAGATGACAGAAAATGAATTCTGGCAGTGTTAAGAGGAAAGAGGGCATGTGGTAATTACGGGGTATTTAAAAAGGGGGGGACAGCACGGGGTGGTGGTGGCCTATGAACCCCCTCTCTCTTTGGGTGGAAGAACCCTTTTTTCTTCCCGCCGCCGACAGTTTTATCTTATGTGGGAAAGAGGATGAGGAGTTTTTTTGCGACAGACTCGTCCTTGACTTGGTTTCCTCCGAGAAATGGGCACTTATGGGTCCTAATGAGGAGTGCTGCACTCTAAAGAAGAGGGGGGGAAATGCAAGGGTCGTTTTTTTCATTACACTTTATGGGCGATAATTTTATGCAAAGATGGTGACCGCCTTCATTGATCAGCGCCCATTTGGCGAGGACTGAGTTCCTCGTCGTCCCAATGTTGATCGAGTGACTTTTGAGCAGTTTTTTGAGCTTCATCTGTCTTTTTGCGCCATTTCTGCCACGTCGGCGTGATAAGAGCAAGTTGATGGGTCGATAAATAGTAGGCATTCTTATAGGCAGCCATAAAAAACACCGTCTGCAAGGTTAGAGCTGAGGAGGCGCCTCTAAAGCCACGAAATTTCATTACCATGACCGACAAATTGAAGCTTCATAAACATAATTCCGGAGCTTCTCAATAAGCCTGAGCGGGATCAACCTCAGCACAAAGGAAAGATTGGCAGAAATCGCGAAAATAAATCTTCTCTAATCCGATCACGAGCCTTGAATCCAACAAGGTTTTCTTGGGGTTGGACAATCGGATATTTTTTATTCGTTTTTCTTCCCTTTTTTTGTCGCACTACAGAAAAGCAGGGAATAATGATGACTTGGCCAGAACCTTTTCTGGGACGCAACAATTGGAGAAAATCCTCTTTTTTTTACCCACGCGTCATGATTTCCCGACCCTGAACACAACGATCCAGTGTGGCCAGAGACCTCTGTGGGTCCTGATTGTTCTCGCACCTGTGCTCCGTACAGGGTGGCCAGCAAGTTTCGTCGCGTCATCAGTGGCTTGTGGTTGACAATGCATTTTCTTCTGCAACCACAAGTTCGACTTCGACGGTGCTCATTCTGTACGTGCCGCACATGCAAGGGCTGCTGCATCTTGGAGGCCCTGAAGTCCTCCGGGATGATGGAGTGGGAGTTAGATACTGTGCAGGATACTTGCAAGGCCTTTTCCACGGGCATCTGCGTTATGTCAGGGAGGCCCAAGGAGGTAACTTAGAAATCAAAGTGACTGCGAAGGCTTCTGTGTGACGCCTCCGCAATGTTACTATTTCCAGCTTTAGTTTGAAGGTGTCGTCACACAAAACCATTTGAGCATGTGACAGAACTGATTGGCCACCCTGTACATAGTAGACGTGAGACAACACGAAAATAAAGGAGTCCGACAGAGGCCACCATCCTGCTGCTCCAGCTGCTGTTGCCGTCGTCGAGATCGATGGCGTGCACGTTCATGTGTGGAAACTGATTTGTGGTTACCGTTCTGTCCCTCGTGAACGTTGCAACCTGGAACCAGGAGGCATCAGCTGACAACAACGGCCTAGTAGAGATTTAAAGGCCTTCGATTACGGTGTGAGTAACAAGGAATCGTTTTCCTCCTCCTCGAGGCAAAAAAGCACCACTCCAGTTATGCCTAAACAAAAAAAAATATATTGTTTTTACAGATACGAAGGAAGAGAATGTCCGGTTCAAATGTTGGCCTTGACGTCAGCGACGTCGGTCTTGCACTTGCTCCTGTTCTTTTCCAGCACTGACTTAGAGGGGTCCTCGCTGGAGGTGAGAATTCCACGACCTCAACCGAGCTGGAACTCGAGCCTTGCGAGTCGAGCTCGAACCTTCCTCGAGACAAGGCTGATTTTTATGAGCTGATTCAAGGCAAGACCTTTTTTCTCCGAGCTCTGCAATCAGTATAACATTTCTACTTCTGAATGTACAATGGTACAACGCAATTAGAAAATCTTCCGGAAGGAAAACATTTTCGCCAGATTTGCTTGGTTAAATGATAGTAGTGATGTTGTCTCATGAGGGACAGCCGAGCCGAGCCGAGATATCACGAGCCTCAAAGCTCCTCGAGCTGGAGTCCAACCCTAGAGTCCTCACTTAACCCATTTATTTTTCTGGTATAATCCGATGGTAATTTTATGGCGAGCCCTAAAAGCCTTTTTTTTTTCATACCACCACGTACGTATAAAGAGAAAAATCAACCCTTTGTCTTCTTCAGCCAAAAAAAAGATGAACCGTAGAGACAATGGGGGGAGGCATAAATCAAAGCCGAAATGCTCGTTGCGCGCGCGTGCACACGCACGCACGCACTGAGAAAGAAAATGAATGGCGACGTCTCTTTGCTGATGAAGCTGCAGGAGTCGGTGCACTACTTGTGCAGCCCAGCGGGAGATTCATGCACACACAGACTTCGATAAGTGATGTGAGGCAAGTCAGACATTATCCCCCCCTCCCTTGCCCTTAAAGATCCGATGTTTTCTCATGATTAGGCAGAGTTTGTTGCACAACTGTTCTTTCACTTCTAATCTTGACAGTGTCTCCACTCTTCTTCTTTTGTCTCTTTGCTCTTGTGACAGTTGGGCTGTGATCCCGGAGATGTTGGAACCCATATTTCCAGGATATCTGATGACATTTGGACAGATCCTAAGCAAATCTACTTGATGCAAGAGTCAAATCCCATGTCACGGATGCTTCAGTACTTAGACAGGTCAAGTTCACCCCATCCAGAAATTTGTTTTCCAGGAATGAAACTTGAGCAGAAATGAGTCTGGGAAAGAAACTAGCTCTGTACATACGGGGTGGCCAGTCAGTTTTGTGGCATGTTCAATGAATTGCCAACACCGTCAAAATAAAGCTTGCAATATTGACATTTCGAAGGCGTCACCCGGAAGCCTTCGCAGTCACTTTGATTTCTAAGTTACCTCCTTGGGCCTCCCTGACATAACGCAGATGCCCGTGGAAAAGGCCTTGCAAGTATCCTGCACAATTTCTAACTTCCACTCCATCATCCCGGAGGACTTCAGGGCCTCCAAGATGCAGCAGCCCTTGCACGTGTGAACCCCCTCCGAAGTGAGCAACGCCGCGCGCGGTTGAGCGTCACAACCGATCACTTCTTGGCCACCCTGTACATGTGGCATGTTCGTGCGTGCGGGAGAAGGGCCTCTTGCACATGAGCGGTTGCTCTAAAATGTATATAAGGGGAGAAAAATAATAGGTTCATCAAAAGCAGCAATGAATTACATCAATTTCTCTGCCTCCTGCCTTACCCAACGCACCAGCTTGGCTCGTGTGGCTTGCGTGAGCGTATCTAATCGCAGCCTCCCACGACTTTTACCTTTCTCAGTCCTGTGTACACACCACAGTCGACCTACCTGAGCGCTCTTGCCAATATCAATTATGAATTTTTGCCAAAGACTCGCTCACGATTTCATTTTCGCACTCCTTTTCGAGGCCGAGCAGACCTCTTCTTTTGCGCATATTTTTTTTCTTTCTTGTCACCACCGTCACTAAGCCAAATTATGCGTAACTCACGATGGAGAACGAGATTCGTAGGCTTAGTCACGCTTTTCCGCTTACGAGTAAGTCAAGAAGGAAACTTTATGATATGTGGCAACCTCGCCCTTTTACAGACACGTACGAATTTGTGTGTGTGTGAGCACCAATAAAGTACACTTTAAGGCAGTGTTGACACAAGTTGAGCTCACGGGCATGACGGAGCTCAATGTGTGTGTGCAGGTAACACCTCAGATCTTCCATGTTCGGTCAGCTGCAAGTGTGTCATGTACTCGAGTCTCATCATACATGTGAGATAGGAAATGTTATGAGTAAGCAACGTCGGATATGTGTGTACACTGTTGGCACCAATTCTTTCTATCTTTCTTTGAAGAGTCTCCATTATTTGTTGGAGTTCTAGACATGATCACTTTGTGCACACATTTTTTCGACTTCGTTCAAGCTTTGACGTAGTGACAAATCAAGGTGTTACTGTTATGATGAGCAAAAAAAACAGGTCTTTTTTTTTTAAAAAAAAAAAAACAACTAGAGTCACCACATTATGAATGCGAACCTTGACCCAATTTTTCACCATAACATAAGCGAAACTAAATAAAAATATGGCCAGGAGCAAAACTGTCATAAATTGGACTTTCATCATGCGTGTGAGATTCATACATGCTATATTTGGCTGCATTGAATAACATTGCAGTTTGGCACGATTGAAATGTCGCGGTTTATTAAATTCGCGATTGACCAATCAAGGCGAAAGAAAGTGTTGAAGAAAGACATTTTTAAAGACTGATAAACAGTCATGGGCTCGCACCTCGACTCGGACTCGTCGCACTGCAAGTGTGTACAGGCGGTCTCCTGGTTGAAGTTAGACTCATGGTTACTACCTATCAATTGATTCTTAATTAATTTTGTAGTTAACCATCAGATCTGGGCTCATTGTGATGAGCAAGGCCTTGTCTGTAGCCTCAGACAAGTGGCAGTGTTCCTGCTCATGATGTCAATCTTCAGGATGCTGTCATTCACCAGGTGGCTGTTAAAATATGTTGATATCCTTTGGAGAGGTGTACATAGAGCAGACGTCAATTTTGCCCATGTTTTGGAGGTGAAAAGCCATTTTTTTGGTGCTGATTTTGATAAATTTTAACTTGACTTTAGTGACAAAAATGTGCCGGAAATCTTCAAATGTGCTCAAAATCTACCAAAGTGTGCTGCAGAATTTTTTTTACAGAACTCCATCATCTTAATCTAACTCGATGTAAAGTACATCAACTGAGCTCATGGAGGTGCCAAATGATGTCTGTAGTACATGCACAAAAGATGATTGAAAAAAAAGAGGAAAATTTGAGTGTTCAGAGCCCGAAAACGCGGTTTCACTCAGCGCACCATGACTTTTGACGAGCCAAGTGGTTGACGCAAAAATTTCCGCGGTACTTTTCTCTTTTTCCTGCGCGCCAAAACTATGCAACAACAAGTGATTTTCCACTCTATTTTTCATTGTCGTGCCCTATGGGACAGTACTAAGAGTCTTGGATGAAAGAGTTTGCACAATGGAAAGCACAAATTTCGTTTCGAATTGTTAGTTGCATCACTGTAAGGGGACTTTATTCGCCTTGTGTTCAAGTCGACTTTTTTAAGACATTTTTTCTGGTCCTCGGACTTTATCCTCGACCAGTGTGAATAACTCATCAGAAAGTCAATATTCCTTAAAACAAAAACAACTTGAACACTCAGTGTAATAAAGTCTTACTTTACATCGATGTTTAGTTAGAGTGTTGTCATGCCTTTGGCATGCCTTCATGATGGACCCTCCTCGTCCATAGAGTTCTGTGCAGGTGACATTTTTCTCTCTCTGTGCTGTAATCACACTTGGCAAGGACTTTTTTTTTCCATTTCGTCATCGCATTCTCTTTACAAAAGATCTCCAGACGGACATGGCCCTAAAGGGTTAAGTGCTCAGGCAATGAGAGCTCATTTAACTGCCCCAAAAGACCCGATTAGTAGCCCATTATTTCTCCTGCAATTTCTGCTCCCTCACTGGCCTGCCAGAGGAGCTCGACAACTGTGCAATCTCTGCCTTCCAAGATGGGAAACAGAGGAAAATGAAGACGCAACTCTAACAAGAGGCAGTGAAAGGAGACAGAACTCGTTATAGCTGCCTCAACTCGCGTCACGAAGGCTTCACGTGTATGTAAATAACGACAAGGGAGGGGGGAGGACGATGACGACTGAACGCGTCTCCCCTCTGAGTTCGGCGTGCTAAGGGGGTCCCTTAAAGTACGTTTCTGACAAAGGAGACGCGGCGTTTGACATAAAATATCTGGGCGCATCTGCCGCCCAAGGCCTTTAGGCCTATTACGCGAAGGCATGTGCGTACTTGAACATGATTCGGACTTTGAAGAAGCCTCGTATGGACGTTGACTCTTCAGAATGTTCTGGCAGCGTCGTCCTCTCTCTGTCTCTTCCGACAGCAACTCGTGATTGTCAACTAAGGCCATTCATTTCTGCTGGCTGCAGTGGTTTGAATGCGTGTGCACGGGGAATCCGAAGCTAGACTCTTCTCGCTGCGGTGCATTTTTCCCCCTCATCCCAAAAAAAATGCACATTAGACAACGTTGATGACTTAATAAGAGGGAATTAATGGTCCTGCATGCAACTTTATCACGTTCACGAACACTCTCGGTGTCAATGAGATCGTCATTGGCGCCTACGGATTAGTCCTGACTGGAATCAGGGTGAAGTTGATAAAGTGATGCAGTCGGAAATGTCCAGGCCCAGCGCAAATGCCAAACTCTGTCGGCACTATTTTTCAAAAAACATCAGATATCAGCAACGTACGTAGCGACTGCGCGAGGTATCGTATCTCCATCGATATCTTAAGTATATGTATGGCGCTGTATTTTGGCGATGTCATAAAGAAATTGCCAGCAGTCCGTGGGCAGGCCTTGAAATTTCCATTGCACCTGCGGCCCAAGGGTGGGCCCTGCACATCATGAAAATTCCCATTGTCAAACATATGCAGGAACATCATGTCGGCTAAATATGCAACAAATAATTGGACACTAAGCGTGGCATATCGATGTCGTATTTGGGCTGAGCCGAGGATCGCGATATCGATTGAACCCAGGACGTTGCACAGTCTTAATAGAGTCTAAATCTAAGAACCACTCAAGGACTTCAGCCCCCTATGACGAAAGTGGCAGCACTGAGCTGGAGTGCCGAGTAGGCCAAGTTTACTGAAACTCGCTTGCCTTTGGAAGTCTGTGGCAAGCACAGCACTGGTGGAATCTGGGATGGAGTACTCAGATACTCTATTCGAATACCGAATCCAGGACTGAAAGTCCTCACTTTTTTGGAGGGGGACAATTTAAGATCCTTACAAAGATATTGGCGAGATTGCTGTAGAATACAAAGAGACTTTTTTTTGAAAAGGAAAAGCCGAAATAGTGCGACTTCACCTTTATTAATCGCGATTTCTCTCCCTGCTGTCAAAACAATGAAGCAGAAATTCGCCAAGTCATTTTGCCTGCGTCACCTCCCACGTCCTGTATGGTTCGTACTGCATCGCCGTGGCCGTGCACGCCCAGGACGTGCGTACACGAGCCTGCGACAAAGACGCCAGCGTGCGTTAAAGTCTCTGCAATCACTTACGCATAATTTCGGCTCGTTAAGGTGGACACTTGAACACGTAATTGCACCTGACAATGGGAGGTTTTCTTGCACTTAGAAGCAAAAAAATGTGCGATTCTTTTTATGCGCGATTGTTTCTTAAAGAAGCCTTTCTCCTGTGTAATTTTTTAAAGTCTCTCGTGTCACGATGACGTGATGGTTTTGACATGTTTGCCACTTCTGTGAGATTGAATTTAACCATCTTTGAGTGAGTTAAAGGCACTTTCTTTGCCCCCGCTCTCCTGTGGTTAGGTAATCGAGGAAAGGAAAGAAAGAATGGAAGAAAAAACCCTCCTGATGTTATTTGTGTGGAACTTTACGTGCTCGTGACGCTGAGATTAGCGTGAAGACTCTTCTGTGTGCAGGCAAGAAATTGTTTATTTGTTCGCACATAAATGTCCGCCCACATTTGTGTGAGAAAAAAGATGAAGTTGTGGCCTGTCTGGCTCGTATCATCTAATCGCAGCTCTCACTTTAGGTAATTCTTCTAGACATGAGAGAAAAAGTGCAGTCCCTAGAAGTCCATAAGATCTTTTTCTGACGGCTGGGGGGGAGCAGTGTGAACACAGAAAGTATAAGCACAGGAAGTATGAGCAAAGAAAGTATGAGCACGGAAAGTATGGGCACAGAAAGTGTGGACCCAGAAAGTAGGAGGACAGAAAGTATGGACACGGAAAGCATGGACATGGAAAGTAGACACGGAAAGTATGAGCACGGAAAGTATGGACACGGAAAGTAGACACGGACACGGAAAGTATGAGCACAGAAAGTACGAACGCATCGAGTGCGAACAGTGACAGCAAGAATGCAGACTCTTTTCGTCAGCCGAGAAAGTTGTCACCTATTAAGGAAGAGAGAAAATGACGATTTCCTCTTCTGTTCACGCCTCTCTTTGTTTTTTCCATTAATTGCGTTGGGGTCATGAACCCAAAAAAGTTTTTTTCCCATTCTCCTACTCTCCTTCTTCCTGCTGCGATGATCAGGATATTTTGTGTGCGTGATCAGAGTCGATTGCCCCTGAAAAGAAGTAGCGGTTAACTGACATTGACCTTGAGCTCATTTTTTTTTGGGGGGGGGGGGAGGAAGAAAGATATTTTGGGTGGAAGATTTAGACTTTTTGCGACGATGTCACTCATCAGATGATGAGCGGGAATGAAGCCAAAAGTGTACTTGGAAGCAAGAAAAACCCGTCTGCTTCACATGGAAGAACTGTTTATAAGTCAATTCGCCCCCGAGGGCACCAAATCAACGCCGAAAAAAGTGGAGGAAAAAGATCCGAACATTGTGCAACTTTCCGCGTGAAATCTTGTCTCTTGATCTCCTCACTGGTGTTGAGATTGACCCCCCCCCCCTAAGAGGTCTCCAACGTGTCCCCCCCCCATTCTTCTGCGGATAAAGAAGCCATTACAATGGATCTTTTCTTCCTCGACGAGAGATTCGTCGTCATTGCCACAAGCGAGCTGCAGGGGTCACCTCTCCTATGGGGAGTCCCAGCGGGAAAGAGATCGACGACGCAGTCGACGCCGACGCTAAGTGTGCATCTGACCTCCAATCATCTATGAAAATGGACACAAGGACAATGTTTGCATGGACAAACAAAAGAGGTGCCAGCTGAGGTCGTGACAGCTCAGTGCAACAGCTTTGAGAGACGTACAAAAGGCACGTGAGTGGGTTCCAAACCTGTGATGCAACAAGGTTGTCGTTAGCTCTCCAGGAGGATCCATGCTAACCCTTCACTGTCACTCCAGATGTGTGTTTAGCAGCTTTGTCCTTATTTTGTGTTCTGTCCAAGTGTCTGCAGAGATGACCAAGTGTTTTGGTCGCTGGTTTGCGACGATTTTCTTCTTCAAGACGGTCGCGTCAACCCTTTACTTGGAGTCTAAAACCTTGAACAGAACCGTGCATGAGCAGAAGAACGCCGAAACCGTTGGCTTTGGACATGCCAGTACTGGTGTCAATGATTCAGACGAGTCAGAGATAAAGTAAACTTGTGCATAAAACCGTCAATTTTCGCTCATTAGCTCGTCAACCTTGTCTAATAGCTAATTTTGTTCTTTTTTTGCGAGAAAAAAATGCATTTCTGTGAGTAGCCACTACTTTTGAACACCTCCGCACATGTGTTCGTACTTGGCTTAGCTCATGTGATCCAACGCACGCAGTCACTGCCATATCATGGCTGAATTACTCTACATTCTGCAAATACGCTAATCTGTTCTACATAATTTGCGTGCCAAATTTATACGTACACATCCTCTTTCTCATGGAAGCAGTCGGGGCCAAGCAGCGGGGCCAAGAAGGCGGCCCAGGCAGTGCCAGGCAAGCGGGACGGGCACGCAGTCAGTCAGGTTGCTGCTCTTCTTCGTCTTCTTCTTGCCGGTGATGCAATCGGTGATTTCGCGTATGAGCGCATATGTGATTTACGACGATAAACATGCCTCCTCCGCCGTTCAAAGGAGAAACTGGCGCAATGTCATTCAATCTTCTGTGAATGCGCGCGAGCTCGTGCGTGTGGGCCCGGGTGCTGGGGCCTAACTCGAAAGGTATTTAGGCCTGAACTGCTAATGCCCTTTTTACCCTTGTTTATTCTTTGCGCTTCTTCATCAAGGTCGCAGCTGAACACGTGGGAGGCAGTGACGAAAATTAATCCAGCCATCTTCAGGAGGAGCAGAGGAGAGGTCATTGTTAGCAAAAAGGACGAGGGGACTTTTTTCTGCCAAATGACAGATTGACCTTATTTTTTGTCTCCCTTCGAGCTGGGCTCGATGTGCAGGTCAATCATACAATCATACTCTATCATGCAGTGTGAGGGTCAATTATTCTATACCCACACTGTTCAGGTCAATTACAGGTCAGCTCAGTTATGTTGCAATTTTTTCTTTTCTCCTCTTTGAGCAAAAATTTCTTACAGCAAGATGTGTTCGCCTTGACTTGCGTGTTACCGTGTGGCCCGTAAAAAGTGGTACACGCTGACACTTTGTGACACAACTGATAGAAATGGGATTTTCTGGCCTGTTGTGTCAGCTGTCTCATAAAGAAGAAGTAAGCGCAATGGAACAACACCAGAACAGGACACGGAAAGCAATAAAGACAGGCAACAAAGTTTCTCAACAGACTTAAGGATCTTGCTGAAGTGGACGTGATCGTATCTTTATTTGACCATTCAATTCATTTTATTGACTGTAGCAACCACTTCCTTAGTGTTTAGAACAACATCACCGAGACCATGGAAGATGAGGGAAGGCGCGGGGAGGCTGTGGGCCTTAACAAGGCAGGCAAGACTGAAGCCGATATATTTTACAGACACAGCATCATAAATATAAACTGCGTCACTTAGCGCTTTTTTCCTCCGGGCATAATTAGGTACTTATCTCAATTGCATGCCTACTTATGGTCCGTACGGTGTTCACTCACAAGTGTTCGAGGTTCTACATTATGCAGTCATCTGATAAACCTAAAGAAGTTGGGCTAATGAGACAACTGCGTACAATACCAACTACACCACATAACTCTTTGATACGATGTACGTGCTTTAGCAAGATTTGTAGGGTCTTGTCACAAATCTTGCGCATTCCCCCCCTCCCCATAATAGCCGAGTGAGACTCAAGAAACGGAGTTGCCACTTAACTGAGCCAGTGCACGCACTGCAGGGTGCACAACAACTGCCCAGCCTTGGCAGCCGTCATTTCGCGCGGCAGCCACATAAACGTCTCCAGCAGCAAGAAGAGCGTTGAAGACTCCCAGAACGAGCAAGAAGCACTCGTCATAAAGTCTGTCCACGTCGTTGAGATGCATTCAATCCCGAACGAAGACGACACCTCAATTTTCTACTCTCTCACGACCTTGCACACAACAGGCGTTGCTTGTCGGGAGTTGGGATGGCTCTTTTGGTCCAGGAATAGTTTGAAGCAGTCATGTATTGAATCACACAAAAAAATTACTCTAACTCGAATATGGATTCTCTAATCATGACTTCTGCATTGTCATTAAGTCGAGTATGGATTCCTTAATCGTGACTCCAAGTCGAATACGGATAATCATGACTGTAACTCGAATACGGATAATCATGACTGTAACTCGAATAAGGATTTTCTAATTATGACCCTAACTCATTTTGGGTGTATACGAAGGAACTTTGACTGAGTTGACTCGGATTGACGTGGAAAATGACTTGAACTGACATACAAGAAGACAAATTTAGCACTTTGGAGGGGCTTTATTGCATCACAGAGCAAACACGCAGCGTGATAGAGCCACTATCAAAACGAATCAGCTTTTAGTCGCCAATGGGAGTCGGATGCACTCCACAAGACGGCATCCGAAAGCCCGACTCGAGTGCACAACACTAGTTCCAAGCCTTCACGTGCGAATGCTTCTTCCGACACCCGTTGCCGTTGCTGTCGTCGTTGCGTGCTCGTCGTGGAATCCAGGAAAGAGTCTTGACTGTGACAGCAGCACGCGAGCCTCATTACACGAGTGCTCATTATAAATGTCGGCTGTAGCTTTGAGCGTATTTTTTGCTCTTCCTCGACAATTAAAAGTAACGCGAAGTGCGTGCAATTTCCTGCAGTTCAACAGCAAATCTTTCTAGCAAAGAGAAAATGGCAATAAGAGATAATCCTTCTTCTTCTTCTTCTTCTACGCTGCTCTTCACAGCTCCACAATTAGCTTCAGCACGTGATTATGCCTTGAGGAGGGGAGAAAATCGTTTAATGACACATAATCGGTGGGATATTCACGAACGGTGCGAGCCAGAACAACACGAGTGGAAGAAGACGACTGCTCCGCACAAGCAGACAGGGGTCGTCACCTCCTTCCTCAGCTTCATTGGCTTCTCCATCAGCCAAGGTCAAGAACATGCATCTTTTCATGCGCTTCCTACCCCTGGGGCCCAATTTTCTCTCTTCCTCCCCCCGAAACAACCGTCCATCACTTTATGGCCAGAGACCATCTTGCGCAGGCCCTTTTTTTACCTCTCTCACTCAGGACTCTGCAAAAATCCGGGAAATTAAAGCTGAGCGATTGCTGTGCAATGGTGAAGAAGTCAAAAGAACCCATCGGTCATATGAGCTTCTGGCGCTGTTTGTGGCGGCCAATATGGCCTGCGCGTGCGCGCTCAGAGGAAGTACATGTACGAGACGCAGGAATTCGACCTTGATTCATAGGAAAAAAAGAAAGAAAAAAATGCGATGAGCTCAGGCTTCTTCTCCCTTTTAAACAGCGTCGTCGTCGTCGTCGCCGACGTCGTCGACGTCGACTCTTCCACGCTCTGCGGGAGCTACCTTAAAGTTTTCCGTCATCGCCACCGCGCACGCGCGCGCGTGCATCATCGACGCCGCGCACGTGGCCTCCCTTAATGACAGAGACTGCATGAACCTCAGGGTGAAATTCAATATAGCAAGGGCAAGAAAATGTTCTTTTCTTTTCTCTCTCTTTTAAGCAAGCACAACGATCTGTGAAAAATAATATATAAAAATAGGGGGGGGGGAGGGGAAAGGAGTCAATAAATGGTGATGAACTCGTCTGATCGACCTTGCCGTTGACGCAGCACTTGATTGCCTTCAATCAGTCCAAGGTGCGCACGCTGTTTATTAAGGGGCGGTCAGACATCAGGGTCAAGTCGAGTCTTGAGGAGAGCAACGTGATCGCCATCTCCTCATGCGTGGATCAAGATAAACGACCGAACGCTTGTTGGATGACTCTTTAAATTTTTTCTTTCTCGCTTCCTTGAAGGTGTGCGTCTCAACCCAGTTGGCACAGAGCCACATCCTGTACCGCGTGAGGCGGAGCGCCGACTCCAGCCCTGACGTCTACTTCCCCACGCCGTACACCACGGCCTTCTCATCCTCTGGCTACGCCAAGGTGACCAGACAGAGGCCGTCCGTCAGGGAGTCGAGGAGGAGGGAGGATCCTGAAGGCAATTCATTCAGTTCAATCCAAAACCCTTTCGTGACGTCGAGCCTGTACAGCGCCGCAGCGTCGTCGTCGTCGGTGGCTTTAGTGGTGCCGCCTGAAGGTTCCGCCCAGGGACCGTACGGATTGTCACCCATTCCGGCTCCAGACTCATACGGAGTGCCGGCGTCAGAACCTTCTGGAGCATCTTACAGCTCTCCTCCTGCAGTGCAGGCGCCGGATTCCTACGGAGTGGCGGTGTCGCCTCCGACGGGGACAGCGCCGGTCCAGGTCCCCGACTCTTACGGGGCCGCGGTCTCGGCGCCGGTGGAGCCATCCGGCAACTCCTACAGCTCTCCGCTTGCGTCATCGCCTTCTGGGAGCTCGTACACTTCTTCAGTGCCATCAGCTCCGTCCAGCGATTCTTACAGTTCACCTGTTCAGGCTCCGCCAGATACTTACGGGGTAGCAGCATCGGCTCCGCTGTCCTCTGCTCCTGCCGGCGACTCCTACAGCTCACCAATCTCCTCCGGGAGCTCCTTGTTCAGCTCCGCAGCACAGGCGCAGGATTCCTACGGCGCAGCAGTGGCCTCGGCGCCTTCAAGCAGCTCCTACAGCTCCCCGGTCGCGTCAGCACCAACCAGCAGTTCTTACAGCGTTTCCGCTCCAGTCTCCGTGGGTTCTCCTCCCGTGCCTTCTTCCTACGGAGCTTCAGAAGCTTCACCGGTCCAGTCCTCGTACGGGTCCTCGCAGGAGCAGTGCACCGTGGAGAGGTCCCTGACCCGCTCCGGAGATTGCCAACAAGGAGGACAGGTAAAATGAGAATAGCTGCAGAAACCGGGACAGCTTGATTGGACGTCATCTCTTTGCACGTAGGAGTGTCAGCCACAGTGCGAGACCAGCAACGAGCAGCAGTGTGACATA
>JAAUXU010029932.1_pt1 | contig 28263 bp, 17 predicted proteins | sample 7278151 | NCBI WGS metagenome assembly JAAUXU01 (sample SAMN14350113, study PRJNA611818) | marine sediment metagenome | isolation source: surface marine sediment (1.8m) | place: French Polynesia: Moorea | collected 2018-08
CACTGCATAGAGAATTCCCAGCAGCAGCGCAGTAGTGAGATTCTTTCAATAAGCAACGTTAAGCTTGCTGGAGCAAGAAGGAGGTTGTCTCTACGAAAGCGATGGAAATGCCCTCCTGGGCCTACCTCTTCTCAGTGGACCTACCCCTTCCTCACGGCCTCCTCCTACTGGACCAGCTGCTTCTGAAACATGGTAAAGGCTTGCCAAGCCATCCTTCAGGCATACTTTTCTATCTCAAACCTCCTTCTCTTCCGTGCATGCAACTCCATGATTAGTTGAGTTGGGGGAAACCACTCCTTTCCAGTTGCAGATTGGCTAGGTACATATTGCTGGTTCTAATTGCTCTAACTCTTGTAAGATAACTTGTGTATGTCCCCTCCAAGTAGAAGAATAAAGTATGTGTGTTATACTAAGCACTCTGTGTTGGTTTCAAGTCATTGAGTAGCCTTAAAAGAACTTCAGTCAGACCCTACTTGTCCTGATCCTGGTCTGTGTCTCTGTCTGGGACATAGTTGCCATGGTTTGAGGGTTTTGCTGTGCAATCCTAGTCTCTCTAACAATCAGGTAGGACTTGAACACCAGTGATGTGTTCATCAACGAGTCCAGTGACCTGTCAGACTTCCTCCGCACGAAATACATACATCCGTTCAAGTTGACAAGGTCAATTGGCCAGCCTGCAGGTCGACCTGACAAGCATAGCAAAATAAACATCAGCTGCTCAGGTAAGGTCAAATGCTTTGACGTTAAAGAATCTTTTGCAACACATATTCTTGTCAGGAGCTGTCATTGTTTTCTACGAGCCTTGACCTGAAGGACAATTCATCAAGTCACTCAGCTAACCGAAAGTAAACAAGTTGCCTTTCCTTTCTCAATAAAAAAGGCGCGAAGAAGCCTTTTTTTGCTGTTTCTGTACTCCAGTTGTCTTCATTCCAGACGCAATTTGTTGAAGGAACTTTAATGTTAGACCAAAATAACCAGCTACTGTGACTTGCTAAACAAATGCTAATCTTCATGTTGTTGCTGACACTGAGTCAGTGTCTCTGGGCTCGGTCGAGAACCACAGAAATTTGCTTTGCTTATTTCTTGTCAACCGAACGTTCTTTTCTCTTCAGTGCTGACTGAGATCTGGTTGCAGTGCGACGACTCCACGAACAACTTGTGCGACAACAACACTCCTCTGGGGGCTTCATAGGGGGACACGACTGCACGTCCCGGAGCTCATATCAAAGTGGTCAATATGACAACTTGCATATTTTTGACATGTCACGATGAAATTTTGAATGTTTCCTACACGAAATCTGATAGTGCGAAGACATTTATCAAACTTGGGTGCAAAAATTGACAATCTTGCTTTTCATCCGGTTCAGGTTTGAACCAGTGTTGCCATTTGGGTTGCCAAATTTCATGTAATTTCCAGTACAACCATGGAGAAAAAGCAATGGTCAAAAAAGTCTGCTGAATTTTAGCTTGCAGATCCTGCTTGGTCGTGTGTCTCTCTCGGGTGCCATCATCAAAATCTAGTTAGTTGTTTCCAAACTACTCTAGTCAATTTGATTTTTAGTTTACTATTCGGTTCTTTGTATCCGTCAAGAAAAAGGTTTAAAAAGGAGACAAACAGTCAATCCTCGATTTAGCCCCGATTATTTTAGGGCGACGGTTAAATCGGGCATCCAGTGTACTCATTTCGATTCGTGCCAAATGTCTACATTTCAAATTCCGTCCAATTTAGTCCTGTTTTTTTGCGCGAGACAACGAGGACACGTTGTCACTGTCGAGACTGCCACGCGTTGCTGAGACAACAATTCCTGCTTTGCAATTCCTCATGCTCAACAGCAGCACTGACAACGAGACATACAAGTGTCACGTCGGTGTCTTCTGCGCGGTCGGTGTGGCTGTCGGGCTTCCGCACGCGTCCAACGTCAAAGAGCTGAGTCAGGATTTCTTCTCAATGGATAATTGTTGCGAAGAATACAAAGAAAAGTTTACTTATGCTGACCCCAATGCACGAGACAAGAAGCATTGGTGCTGTCGGAATGTGATGAAATTTCAACAATGTTAAACATTGTTAACATGTCCAAGTCTCTAAATTTTGACAGGCTTACTTATTTGGCACGTCATGCTCGCGAGTTCGAGTACCAAATACCTGGCAACGCTGGTCTTGGATGCGTACAGACCTGGTGCGAGAGCTCAGAACTTGCCAAGGTCGGGGACAAGGTCAAGGACGGCGGGGAGGTCAAGGACGACGACCGCATCACACTACAAACTGTCTTGGCGGCAACCAAGACCTGAAAGGAGGTCCCGAAGGAGCCTTTCCCTGAACCTCAGGGCAGTGGAGCACAACATACATGGTCACAAGAAGAATGAGTCAACTTAACTCCTTCGGGGCCAGAGCGAAATTAATTTTAAGTAGGGTGGCGGAATTGGCATTTTTTTCTGCAGTGAAGGGCATCCAATGGGGTGTTTTTCAGCTCTTTTTTATTGTATAAACTTTTAATGTTGAGTTTCAGTCACAGTTCAGCTCTTTTGCCCTGGATTTGACTCATCTGATTTTCACTACAGATAGAGGAGAGATGTGACGAAGATGAAGTCCTGGCACAACCAATTTTAAACACTTTCAACCAAAAGCAGTTGTTGGCTGACAGAAGTCGAAAGTTGTCTTTTTTTCCTCGTTCAACCCCTTTTCATCCGTTGGAAAGTTCAGTGCAAGAGGACAAAGATCTGCTACTGATGGCTTGGATTCTAAGCAAGGTCAGGAGGCAGCTGCTGCCTGGGTCGGGCCAAATTGGCACAAGAAAAAATTGGTTTTGGCACAACTGAAAAGCTGAATGAAAGTTACTGAAGGCCAGAATTTGCTGGCGCCAATCCAGGCCGACTGGGCCATTGCTGGGCAGGGAAAGTCATGGACGAACTTTCGAAACAGACTGTTATATGAGCCCTCACTTTCCTTCGTGGGTGGTGACTACAGAGGCAGAAAGTATTTCATGAAGCTTTAAACACCACTAGCCGACCCGTCCCGCTCGGCCGGGCTGGAAGAGCGGCAAGAAGTACCTCGTCTCCCATCGGGTGTCCTCTGGCCGGCTCGGCGCTCCCGCGTCCGGGCTCAGGGTCCCCAATCTGGCCGTCCCCAATCTGGCCTTGCTGCCATCGCCGTTGCCCTTAACTGAACCTCACTGTTGCCACGATCGCTCTCGAAGCCGCCCTCGAAGTCACCTTTGAAGTTGTTGCTGCAATCTATGACTAATGTAGTAAATGCAAGTCCACGCGCTTTTCCGCTACACTGGATCAAATGTGGTGTGGCAGAGTTTACTACATAGAAGTTTGAATGTGGCCAAATAAGTAGGCCACAAGACTGTCAAAATGTAAACGTGTAATATATTTGTTTAACCTTCAATGAGTGCAAGGTCAGGTCCGGCCCAGCCAACGACCACGTTGCGATTCTGTCTGCAGGAAGAAGGTGAGGCCAGGCTGAGGCCAGGCTGAGCTTAGAGAGGCCGAAGTGAGGTTAGGGCTTGGCTTAGCGAGGCCAGGGTGACCGCCAGAGTGAGTGAATTCAGGACGGCCAAGATGAGGCCAGGGTGGGAACAGATTTACGGTGTCAGAACAGCTTCTGGGATACGGGGGAAAAGGTTGCCACAAGCAGAAATACAAGTCTTTGGAGCCATCACATATACGTTAAGGGGACCCCCGTGACGCAGAGACTCTATCTAAATATTATTCTTTTGTCCAGAAATTAAATGTTTCCCTTTAGAAAGGCAAGAAGTAAAAGACTATATATATGTATATTAAAAAAACAAGTAAGTAAACGTGGATCCGCCTGGTCATAAGCCCGCAAAGATTAAATTGGAGCACTTATAGTTTTAAAGAGTTTTGAATCAAAGTCTCTTCGATGATGAATGAGTAACAACAGGCTATTTTTTACTAAGACAATAAATAAGTCATTGAAGATTTGTTCCCCATTTGCAATTGTTGGCAAATTTATGGTCAATTGTTTGACGAGGTTCAGTGTCCACTTTCATGCCAGTTGTTGCTCTGAGTCAGCTGAAAGCTTGTTTCGTTCTCATGTTCAAATGATGTCAAAGTCATCAGGATCAAAGCTGGCAGTAATGAGAGCAACAGGGGCAAGGTGGTCACGGTCAAAGTCATCGTGCGCGCTTCTGAACTATTTGTTTGCACATCTCTGAAGAGTCATTGACATTTCCCAAGTTCACCCTCAGCATGAGAGGGAATGTCAAAATCGGCTCGTTCTGAATAAAAATAACTTGTTTCACTAAATAAACTCATTGATTTTTGTTCGGGACCGACTCTACGGGGTGCTCAAGAAGCAGCCTCTTGAAGAAAATGCTTTGCAGCTCCACTGTTTCAGGGTCATATTGCGGGATTCACATCAAACTGCGCACTGCAGTGTTATTTTCGGTCCACATTGCACGGTTGTCAGGAGGCTCAGGATGATTTCCAGGGTGGCCATCAAACTTCACTGTTTGATGCTTTTGGTCTGATTCGCGGTGAACAAGTTGATGTGGAACCACTAGTAGAAAGCATGCATTGTTGGTGCTGGGGGCAGGGTTTTGTCCACGTCCAGTACTCAATTCCAGGTGAAAAAGGTCCTGTCCAGAAAGCAGAAATTGAAAGCAAGTTCGCATTTGCTGCCAGGTTGGACTTGTGCACGAGATATGAGGGAGAGGTTGAGAGACAAAAAGGTGAAACAGCTGCTTAGCACCATGTTTTTGTGCACAACAGTGTACACAAACCTGCTCTTGCAGCTCCCAAATGAGAGGTTGGTACTTGTGAAATGAGGCAGTTGCACGGTCATAACGTCTTTTGTCGTATTTTTTGAGTAAATCACTTTAAAAAATTGATCCAAGTGTTGTATGGAATCACCACCTCATGCTGACTTTACCCTTTATGCTTGTACTGGCTGTGAAAAGAACCTGGCAGACCCTGCCAGATCAGGCAGCTTAGGCAAGCTGCTCTTTTTCAAAACGGGACATAAAGTCACTCTTGGAAACTGCCTCCGATTCATAAACCTCTACTCGCTGCCCAAGTTGATCTTGCTGCAGTAGCTCACATCTCAGCAGTGGTTGCAGCAATTGAAATAGCCCTCGTCGATGTGAGGCTGATTCTGGCACACCCGGTGTGCTGATGGGAGGTGGGTGTCATCTGACACCCTTGAAATGCTCCCTCCCGTCATGCAGTGGGTCCAACTGTCAAATTGGGCAACTGGACCTGATCCCACTGTCAATCCAGCCCCCATCTACTGAGGTCATGTGTCTGCCACCAATTGAGATGGACCCAGACGAGGATTTGAGTCTTGAACTTTGGATATGGACCTGAGTCTCATTCCTAAGGAGGCCACAGTCACCACCTGTGAGTCAGGTCGAACAAGTTTTTTGATGAATCTCAAACAAATGTTGCATTTTGGTGAAGTAACCAACAATTTTGAACAGTTCTTTGACCCTAAGAACAGAGCAACCTTTGAAGTTTCACAGATTTGTCCCGATGAAAGAATGCAGGAAGGGCAACGTGGGTTTTTTCTCACACTTTCCTTCTTTATGTTGGACTTTAAACTTCAGTTATTGATTTGTCATGCTCTTATGTAGTAAGCTTCCGACTCTCAGGGCAAGAATTTATTTATAAATGTCCATAGTGGGCAACTGCTCAATTTTCACCTAGTATTATTTGTCCAGACACTGTTTAAAGTATCTCTGATGGGAAAAATCCCAGTTGTTCCAACGAAGGAGCCAAGGATTTGTCTAGGAAAGAAAAAAATGTTTGAACGTTGATCAAACCTGTCAACTACTCGTCTCATTACTAATCGCCACCATCTCCAATTGTGATTGCGGTGCATTTCTGGGATTTGCCCCAGCCAGTGGTGACATCTTCTGCATTGAGAGCATCAGTGGCTACCCCTGCATCAGTGACAACGGTAGCTTCGCTGGCAAGGTGATCCCCTCCCACTTCCACCAAGTCGGGTGCATCTCAGGAGTCACTGGCCACACCATTTGAGTGTCAATGGCTGAGAGGTTCTTGCCGCTCTCATCAAAGTCGGGGGTGACTCATTGCTGAGTGCTTGACCAGATCCTGGGCCGCATTCACGCCTCCCAATAGTCCAAATGCTTCTGAATGGAATTGTACTTCTGGATGGTGCCATTCAATTGGGGTCAAAACTGTCATCTGTTGCTGTCACTCCTCCTCCACACACCCTCTGACCCCTCCCACAGCATTGATGCTTAGATGTTTTTCACTCAGAAGCACCTGTCACGGAAAATTCTCCTTAGCTGATCATTTATATACATTAGGTTAGTTCAAAAAAGTCGATTTTGGTTCGTTGGGGTGGAAAATTGGCGTGAGACACCCTTCTAGCTGGTACAAGCACTCTGACTGTAGTAAGTGAAGCAGACGCTCTTTTTTGACTAGATTGAGCTACTGAGGCGGTTGACCCCTCTATGGAAAGCTCAGCAGCCACTCTAACACTGAACTGATCTGCACTTTTGCTCTAGGACTGCTCATTTTTCCGCAACATGGCATCAAAGTTTTGCTCTGTAGCAGAATTTACTCTATAAACGTTTGACTGTGTTGTGAACAGAAAAGTGTCCTAGAGCAAAAGTGCATATCTGTTTAGTTTCGAAGGAGCTGCTTGGCTTTCCATAGAGAGGTGAAACACATTTGTAGTCAGTAATCCAGTCAAAAGTTACGGCTGAGAAAAGAAGTGTGCGCTAGACGTACTACAGATATGTTGTGAAACTTTGAGCTAAGAGTGGCCTTAGGAAAAAGCCCTAAAAAACAAAATGTTTTTCGTGAAACCTAAATATTTTGGCGAGAGGCCAGGGCAAGAAAAGTAACTTTTTCCCCCAAAAAGTACCTTTTCGAACTAGCCTAAAATATGCTTATGCAGCGGGTCCACCTAAAGCAGCATTTGCAGATGAAGACTCTACACAAGCTCAACACTGACGAGTGGGATGTGTTTCTCCCCCAATCTCATTACAAATGTCTTTGTGAGTACAAATTGGGAGTTTATCTATAAAGATCGAGAGAAAAACAAAAAAAAGGTATCGACAGAAGCTGCTTAAGCTGTTCTGGGAACACGCGCAAAAAGCTTTTAAGGAGACTTTTGTTTGCTGCTTTTCTCTCAGATTCAGTTCGAGGCTTTCAACACGCGGACACAAACAGAAACCCATCAGGTCTCTTCTTCGTGCTACAAATTGTGCTGAGAGAGACGAAGACGAACGAAGTTTCCCAAATTTAAACAAATCTTGACATCATCGCTTATATTATGACAATCAGGGGGAGGAGGTTGAATAAAGACGCATTTACACTGGCACAAAACAGCAATGAGTAAACCGACACTAAGATCACGCCAGCAAACAAGAAAGGTGTGTTGAAAGGTACCCGAAAGAACCCTAAAAAATGCCTGAGTAGTTATTTTCTTCTCTTCTCTATCAGGTTTCTTCTTCTTCTTCTTCTTCTTCTTCTTCTTCTTCTTCTTCTTCAAGGCACTTGAGTCACAGGTGCTGCTGCGGCCTCTTCGTCACCACCGTCGTGATGCCCCTCGAGCTGGACAATGGCTTCTGCTTGGTCGTCGTCATTGCTGTTGACGTGGTTGACGTCGTCCTTCTTCTTGGCCTTGAAGCGGCCCTTCCGGTGGTGCTGGCCCCTGGTCGTCAGTCCTTCGATCCTCAGTTGCTCGATCACCTTGATCCTCATGAAGTTGAACACCAGCGCTTCGATGTAATCGTGCTTAAGCTTTCTGCAAGGTTAAAATGAAAAAAAAAAGTGAGTAAGTTGTCAACCTTGATTAAGCGTTTTGGACTCGACCTCTGCCTGTTGGACACGCAGCAGCCGCACCAGGAGGTTTTGACATCCCAATCGGCCTTGACGGCCACGTGGACGACGTCGACGCTGCCGCCGATGTTGGCGGCAGCGACGTAGCCGAACAGGTCGGGGCTTGGGTGGACCTGTGGAGGATAGAAACAAAAAATACCTCACCCTTTGTCACCGAATACAGTAGACGGGCAAAATGGTCACAACATCCGGAGTCCACTGCAGTAGCTCCGTGCTACAAACATGTCCTAGCAACATGTGTCACTACAACCGGAGTCAACTGCACTGACAACGTTCAGGTTCTCCGACAATTGTTCGTTCTTTTTTGCAACATTGGCTAATATTCAACCACACCTATGTACTAAAAAAGATTTTCTAAAAAGCGTGCTGTGGATATATTTCTCCTAGAGAACTGAAGGTACTAAGAATTCAGAGTCACATGAGCTCCACTTGCAAAGTTGTCCTTGTTCAGCCTCGACCAGTCCTGGAAATGTCCAGTGTTGTTGAGGCCGGTTGAGGTCACGGTGACGCCGTTTCCCCTCATGTACAGGGTCGAGCAGGCCAAATGTGACAAGTCCCATGCGTGCAGACTTGGCTGGCTGACGAGCTCAGTGCAACATAGATGCACTTCGTCAGGAAATGAATGAACTTTTTCGTCAGACGAACAAAAAGTGGGCATCACTGTGCTCAGCGAGCCTGAGATCATTGCGGACCGGCACCTGTGCTACGGGAGCCTCGCCCTCTCAGGACATTTTGGAGGTCAACACACGTGCGACGTCTGGCAGGTTCGAGGACGAGTTGAAAGCCTCCACCACCATCTCAGCACGCGACTCCGGGGCCTGCGTCAAGCAGACCTCTGACGATATCTGGAGGTCATTGCAGCTGCTAGTGTTGAATAAGTCGACGGAGACCCCTTTGAGGCCCCCCACATTGAGATCTGGCCCGCCTAACTTGACAATGAACCCTTAGGTGGACGAGGGAGGCCTGCAGAGGCCTTGATTTCTCGTGTGGCACATGTTGCTATAAGGAGCTCGGCCACGATCTCTCATCTCGCCCACATCCTCGACAGCTGCCGTCTCCTGGCTCCAGCCAACGTGATGCTTCATGTCAACACCGTTTGCACCTGCGGCTGTTGTTGCTGCAGTCCTCAGTTCAGCTTGGACGGCCCCAAGAGCAACATTATGCTTTGCCTGGGGTCGAGAGTCCTCCTGACGACGCAGTTCATGGGGATATTGGAGAAGTTGAGGACCTTCTTCTTCGGAGAACGTCTTAGCTTTTTTGGTTTTTTTATGAAGCCAAGCTTCTTAGGGTTTCAGTAGCGGTTTATTCTCCCAATTTCCTCTGGCAACCGTTATTTAACATGCTACAGACGGTTTCAGTTTTGGTCGGAATATGGACTTAGGTCCAATGATGCACCAAAACCAGCTACCCTTGAGTTTTGAAAAAGTGTGAGATGTGGCGACTCTGACCCTGACGGATTCCTACAGTGAGATGCATGACAATGTTTCATGTGGAGCAAAGGGCAGCCTGCTTCTGACAAGCACATCAGTCCACAATCGACTTCTACTATCCATAATAAACTACGATGGGGCTCAACTTTGCAGTCTACTCATTGATCAATCAGGTGCGATCATGTAGTCGAATCATATCTTAGGCCTTAGGCCTGGCGCTCTGGCGCCGTGACTCGTGTGCCAAAAGAAAACTTTGGGGGGTTTGTCAAGCCGTTTGCCGGACATGCCTTCATGCCCCGGACCTTGGGCCTGATGTCGGCGCTTGACTTCCTGACGGAGCACGGCATGAGGACCTCCTGGATGTGGTCCCGGTGTGACTGCGCCAGCTGGGTGCATACCGTGGGGCTTAGCACTGACTAAACCATGAAGTTCACAGAACAACAGTCCAGGCCAGATGTCTTTGGCCTAGATTAACATTATCTCTGGGTGCTTCAAAGCACTGTAAACCAATTTGAGCTGCCACAGAGCTCTCAAAACCTTATCCTACCCTCCCATGACCCCTGCCTGGCTGTCCTTGGTCACCACAGCACCGCCCACGATAACAAGACTGCGGTCAGTCCGTCGAGATACGTTTTTACACAATGCTTGTAAGCAGCTTTTAAAGAAAAGAAGTACAAACTTCAGTGTGCGTTGCAGTTTTAAGCTAGCATTCCGGCCAAAAGGGGAAGACCGTCTGGAGCAACGCGTCAAGGTACTGTCCGTCATTTTCGGCCTTGAGGGAGATTTCCTCCCCCACGTAGCTGTCGTCGCCCGGTGGGTCCACTAGGTGGGCGTCATCCTCCTGCCCTGGGTCGAGAAATACATTGACGTGGTTGGTCCTCGTAGGTGAAGCGAAAAAGGAGTTGCAGGTGCCATTTTTTGCGAGAATTGCCGCAATTGTTTGTACAGCCTTCAGTCAGCACTAATATCCCACATTTTCTCCCATCTCTCCAATATTTTGAGGTGGGCCCACGTAGGCCTTGGCCACTGCAGCGCACAGCGCCTTGGCCGTGGGGAGTGACGCATGGCAACCCTGACCGCGTGTGCGTTTGTGTGGCGCACAATGGGGGGGGGAGACAAACGAAGTTTGGCCAAATTTATTAGAAAGTGAAAGAGTTAAAAAATCACTGTCATTTATGAGAAAACCGTTGCGTCAAATTACAAATTCCCTTCATGTCGTCTCTCCATCCTCAAGGGGCCTTAATTGCCTCTCGATGGACTTGATGGCCCTCGGGCAGTTTGATTTCCCTCGTGGCATCAGGTCCCAGGTCTCAGGTTAATAAAGCGCTTCTTTACACGAAGGGAATATATAATTGCATAATTAGTATTGTACGATATGCTGACTAAATCGTTTCCTTGTAAAAAGCAGGGGGATTTCCCTCAGTGATATGTTGAAGCTCAGACTTTCTCGTCTTTCTGCCCAAATAAAAATTATGATCTTAATTTTCAACAATCCTTTTTTTAGAGCAACACATGCTGTTGCTTTAGAATCTGTCCAACACCTCTCAGTCTGTTCGGACCAAACAGACTTGATCAGTAAAGTAATAGATTGTGACAGGCGACGCACAGTCGAATCTCCATATAAGGTCTGCTTCCCTCAGACCGATTTTGTACTTCTCGGTGTGTTTATCGTCAATTTGACGGAAAAATACGTCGTATCGAGGTTCGACTGTACTGCATTTTTTATATGGGTGGCCCTTTTTTTCGTCAAGGACCAACGTTTCACTTTTGACTGGACATGGTTTGTGTTCTATAGGAGTCTCTACCAGGAATTTGTCCCGCACTAGGGATGTGTCGGATCGAACAATGTCGGATCTCAGTGGCTTCGGGCAGATTTTACGGTTGGGTCGGATCTGGGACTTGATGGGGTTGCATCGGGTCCCTTTTCGTTGGTCAGAGTTGCCATAAAAAAGTCAGGGGACCTTTCAAGACTCTTGGTAGAGTTGTTCGGCGGGGGTCAACTCGGGGGTGACACGAGGTCGTGATGGTCAAAAGCCGACCCGACCCCGGCTCAAAGCGAGCCCGACCCAGTCCCTAAGTGACAGCCCCACCCTCCAATTGCCTAGAAAGGATGTGCGAGGCTGAGCCTGGCTTTGCCTAGTCAATTTACTTGAGTACCCTCTGAAAGCGATCAATGTTTGAAGTGATGCAGTGATTTGCTCGTCAGTGATTGAGGTTCTGGAGGAGGATGGTGATTTGCGCTCACTCACCTCTTCCAGCACAGCCGTGTTTTCCCCACAGATCACAGCAGAGAGGTTCTCCACGTTCAGCTCGTTCAGGAGCAGCGTCTGCCTGGAATTTCAAAAAGTTTTCTTGGCGCAAACTTTGCCATTTCATCTAAAGTACGGCAAACTCTGGCAGAACATAAAACAGAATAGGAATTTTAAGGACAAAACCATGCTTTTACGACATAAATAGATCCTCTATAGGCAGTGCAGGAGTAAACAATATAAACTTTAGTTCACATTAGGTAGTACTGCTGGTCTAACTTTGACGAAAAATACACGGCATATTCCTTGCCTTTCCTCCTTCCTTCGAGCCAGGCACAACTTGCTTAAGTACAAGTAGAGTTGGATGTCCTTCACTGTTCATACTCTTTGCTTCATCTATTTACCTATACTTGTAAATGTTGCATCTTTGTTCTGCCAGGCTTAAGAGGCTCAAGTGGCAGCTGGACAGCCTGGACTGAAATTTCATGCCCCAGTCGAGGGGCCACAGTGCATTCCCCGGAGGGGGGGTTAATTTTTTTTATATCCCCACCCTACTTTTTACACTACTTTTCTTAATCTTAGGAAGGAAGGAACTGGTGCAGTGGCTCTTCATACACGACACTTTCTTTCAGCACAGAAAGGTTAAAAAAATTAAGTTGCCATCCTTAGACAACAGGAGGTCCCGAATTACAGCAAAGATGTTCAGTGTCCTCTAACATGGGAAAGGTGGAAGAGGTCAGATCTGACCTTGGAGGTCACTGAAGGTCACAATTTATCATCAGCACTCGTTCGAAAACACAAAATCTTCGATCTCTACATCCTACCTGAAATGACTTCCACAGTCAGATCTGACCTCATCCACCTCTTCATTTTTGAAGGTGCTGAACAACTTTGGTTTTGACTTAGGGCATCTTCAATCCAGTTAGGGCCAGTTTGTTTTTATTTTGAGCATAAAATAACCTTACTGAGGGAGACAAAAACAAATGAGCTCCCCTAAGCAATGAACCATGAACCCCCTGAGTCCTCAAGTGACATTTCATGCCGATCTGTCAAATCGTCAAGCTGTTTACATGCACACAGACAGACAGACAGACACACGCACACATGTATGGGCAGACAGAAATGCATGCATGCAGAGACATTGGCATGCACATATTAAAGATGCGACGAAATGTCATATGTGCAAGCCCTGACCTCAGGTTGAGGATGTGGGTCTTGAACTCCTCGCCGGTGAGTCCCTGCCTGACGTCCCGGATGGCCCGCCCGTCGATCCGGCGAATGCGGGACGACTTGATCCGCTTGTCCAGGTTCGCAGCGTCCTGAACGAGAACTTCCGTAGGTCAAGATCACGGTTCCAAAGCGTCGGTGTACAAGTACTTGCGGTGCAGTGACACCATGCAAATATTGTACTGTCGACGCAAGCACAATTCAGAAATCATAAATTTCGAGCATTTGACAAAGGAGCATCTCCCGAACACTCGGCCACTCCGGCCCGTAGAGCGTGTTGCTGTTGCTGCCCGGGGGAGGCCCGCGGGAAGCAACGAGGACTGCGCTGGCCTCAGAGACTTCATAAAAAACTACTCCGTTAAATGCATTTACTGTGGTTTACGTCAGATTGTCCATCTTGACCACTTTAAAGTAAAGTACATTTGTGGACTTCTTTTCTCAGTACAAAGGACACGAGAGCAAAGTGGACAAGCTGACGTTGATGCACTTAAACTGGCAATGCTTTTGCTATCAGGACGCTTTACTTTCAAACGTCATTTCGAAACGATTCAAGCAAGCAAAGTTTTAACTAAAAGGTGGAACGAGAAAACGAGACCTTTTGCACGTCCGAAAAAAATCTTTGTCATTCCTTGCGAAAAACCTGTGTTGACCTTTTTTGGGTGAGTGAAAAGTACTGGGAATACTTTCAAGAAAGTAGAAGTACTTTCTCCATAGGAGGTACCGATTTTGCCTTTGGTACTGCGATGCAGTACTCGATAGGCGTATTTATGTTGTCTTCATTCTCTGGTCAAGCTGAGAAAACAAACAAGAAGAAGGCGTCGATCATCTTTCGCGCTCAAATCCAGACCTTGTGCGAGAATTTGATCCCCAGGAAGAGTCTCCGGATCTCCTCGACCGCCGGCGTCTCCGTCAGGTGTTGACCCTCCGACATTTTAGGCGAATCCTGCGAGAGAAGAGCGAAAAACTTTGTACTTCTTTTTCGCTCATGTTCTTTTTACTTCTCCTGGTCAGAAAAGTGCTGACGTCGTCATCTTTCAAAGGGTCGCTGGAGAAGAACTTTCAATGAAAGTTCTTCGTTTCTTTCTCTCCGCCATCATTAATGCACGTCCGCTCCTCAATTAAATAAAAATGCTTTCAAAGTGGTCCAGAAATGTCCTTGAAAGTCGGACCCGGAGCTCCGGATGCGAGACTGGGAGAGGCCTCGTCAGGCCTGCTCGAGGCCGGACACACAACGGGTTGAGGCCTTGAGAGATGCAACGAGAGCAATTCTTATCACACTTTTACTGCGTAGCAACAGCACAAGAGCGGTCGACATCGAAATCACAGACCAATTGTGAGACTTTCCGGCCAACAAGGTCATCACCCTGTCCCGGAGGGGTCACTGGCATGTGGCCACCGGGTGCAGCAGAGCCTGAGACACCTTGTACAGCCTCCACGGTGTCTGGGGGAGAGCAGAAAGCCACACAGGTATGCTTGAAGTAAGTGCAGTCAAGCTGCAACATTGTGCCAATACATACGATGCTCTGCAGCTATGCAATAAGAGTGGGAAAATATGTCGAGCAACGCGTCACTTCATACATTTTCTAGGCGAGGAGTGAATGAAAAGAATGTTCATTTGAACGAAAATAAATTCTAACGTGAGCAACGTCTACTTGACAAGATTTGTCTGGAAAAATGGCATTGTTGCTCACGTTGGAGCAACTCTGGGTTGCCAATGTACCACTCATTAATAGTGCTCATAACTTAGGTTTGGTTGGTAGATGATTGAATATAACTTCTATATATAGATCAGGACAAAAAGTGACAGCAGATCGAAATTTTGATGTGTCATGAAAAAAGTTTTTTCTTTAATCATTGTCTGACAATTTGAAACACCCTAAAACAAATATTTTTAAAATGAAGAAATTCATGAAAGGACGTGCAATTCAGACATATTTCGGAACAGTATTCAAATGGTGGTACACTTGATATACACATGTCACAAAGGCTAGACACATATTAACCAAAATTTTGATTTATTAAATGAAAACTTTGGAATTTGCCTGAGGGCACTTTAGGTTCGTTTCTTAATGCCAAGTGGTGGAGGAGTCATCTAATTTTTTTTCTACCCCCTTCTCTTGCAATAAAGTTTCACTTCATAAGTTCACTATATCACAAGGTGTTCAGATTTGGAAGGCACAGCTAAATACACTTTGTTTGCAATTATATTGGACTGCAATTTAGCCGCTGAAAAAGTGACCAATTTGAAACATTGACCTAACATCCTTGTGTAACTTTCAAGCCAGACCCCAAAACTGATTATTTCTTCATTCCTCTTGACTAGAATATCTTTAAATGCACCAAATATAGCACGCAGAAGGAGATGGAGAAAAACTGGTCTAGTCTAATATATGTATATACTGAGTGTCTCAACAGTTTCTGCCGAAAGCTGGGAAACAACTGGGGCCGGAAAGGAACTGATCGTACCCACGTGGCTGAGTTCGTGACCGAGGAGAAGGGGTTGAACATCGAAAAGTTCGCCGAGGACAGACTGGGTGGCAGCTCTGGCACCGGAAATCAGCTAACCCTCAAAGGGTGGCTGAGATTGGCCGTTTGAAAAATTTGCACCGAGTATAAAAAAAAAAGTTATTTAAAAAAAGTTAAAACAATTTGCCCCGGCCAGTGTAATGCTGTCCAGCCGCTTTCCAGCTAACTAAACGTTCCACCTGAACGTTTTGCTATATATACATTTCTCTTATTTTTACTGATATGTTTCTTTAAGGCTTCAGCGGCGGTTACACAGTACATGCATTTGATGTGGACACATATTTTTCCGCTGTCCAATGGAACTATTCCTCTGAACCGCAGGATTCAGTGAAGCGAGCAGACGCGTGAGCCAGACAAAAGTGCGCTCTCAGAATGATATCTGCTATTAGAGAAAACACACAAATAACGTCTCTGCTCAGTCGGCGAGCGCGAGTGCGAGTGCGCGCGCTCCTTGCCGAACGCGGACAAAGACAGCGACGGCGACAACAACAGGTTGGATTTTAACAGGCAGCTGCTGCACCTGTCTCTGTCAGTGCAGTTGCTAGGCAAATCTGCCCTTAGCAACTTCTCCACGGGAGAAAAAGTGCACGGAAAAGTCATCATCTGAAGGTAGCGACAGAGAGAGAGAAAGAGAGAGAGAGAGAGCAAAAGTTAAACATTATAGAACTAGGTTAAATACAGTCGACATTCGATTTCAACCGTCCAATGTTGGAGACACAAACTGTGAAAATGTTCCTGGTGTGACCAAGGTTTGAGTTGATAAAGAAGCCTTCACTTTTAGCACAGTTGCCAAAGGCCAACCTTGGATTTTGGCACAAATTTGCCGCCCTTTAGTTTCATCAGAAAGCACTTTAAGCTGTTGCTATCAGGCTAAAAACCAGACTGACTAGTCTAATTATTAGATTCATTAGCACTGTCTGATATGTGCGAAATGTCTGAACGGAGTCGCGTTACAGTGGACGCCACTTATATCCGGTCGCCGCTGTTATCGGTCAGGCCCCGGCAGAGGTCATGTCCCCAATGTCACCGGTGTCGGCGTCGTGCACTGCACTGATGCAGCGCTGAAGTGAAGGACAGGTTTGGGAACAGCCGCAATTTTGGCACAGTGACGACGAGTGCGAAAATCCAGTCACGACTGTACTCGGTGTTAAACAGTCTCAGGTGGTTTCTGCTCGCCCTCCTCTCCACCAACTGCGGGAAGTCGCCCACTGGGACGGTCACGGAGCCGTCGCAGCGGGGGAGGAAAGGTCCGATTTTCGCAGAGAGAGAGAAAAAAAGTCGAGCAGAATTGGCGAAAAATCTGTCAATACATGTGATGCTTTTTCTTCCTTCTGCACGAGCCTTTGACGTGTTTAGAGTTTCCCCCATCATTTTATCGGCAATAAAGAGACTTTTTTCTTAAGGGGGGAGAGAAGAGGAAAAATGTGCTCTTCATCTGGCGCCGACGTGACGAAAAAGACTTTTTTTCCCTTCGTGGACGGACCTCGTGGGCGTGAGCGTGAACGGGCACGCCTTCGAGTCCCGGGGGAGGATGGAGTTTGGACTTGGACGGGGGCCTTGGAAAGAGTTCATTTTGACAGGCCAGTAATGACGGGGGAAAAAATGGGGCAAGGAGAGCGATAAGTACAGGGGCGGGCGGGCGGGCGGCCGCCAGGGCGGCCAGGAAGGCGGGCAGCGTGTACGACGAGAGCTTCTTCGACTAAAGGTCCACGCAGCTGAAGGTTATGAGCACGATGGCGACGGTGACAAAAAAGGGGAGCCCTGTCTGCCTCGAGAGCAGATTTGCATGACCTCTCCGGGTCAAGGCAGAGGGAAAAAAGCCCGGACTTTTAACCCGGAGAGGTTGACGCGTTCACCAGTCGGTTCCAATTAATAAGCAAGGTTTTTTATCTTATCAAGCGCAGAGGACAAGAAGGGTTTCTTTTCATGGAAAAACGCATTCGAAAAAAAGTGTTTATTGATTTTTCTTTTTTTTTTTCCACAGTCTCAAATGACCAAAAAAAAATCTCTCCTCTTTTTGTCCAACAATTCCAAAGGTTGGGGGGAAAATGTTCAAGAGCTCATTTTTGTCGTTTTCTTGTGGAAAACGCATGCGAAAAAGGTGTGGGTGCGACAGTCCTAAATGAGCACAAAATTCTCCCTTGCTCCGGTGCGGAAAACGCATGCGAAACAGTGTGGTTTTCTTCTCCTCAATCCCATGTGACCAAAGTGTAGATCTGACCATCTTCGTCCCCGTGCGGAAAACGCATGCGAAAAACGTGCGTTTCACTTCTGCCCCTCCTCGTCTCGTTGGCCCCGCTACGTCCGCAGCTCTTGTGGCAAATATACTACATAAATCACGTTCAAACGTAGTGGAAGAGTCGAGGACTGCAGGGAAAAACAACTGCGTCCGTCAGTAGCCAAACAACTCTCGGAGAGTTAACACCTAATCAGAGACGCTTCCTCGTCCTCGCAGCCGACGGAGAACGTGGTGAGCATTAAGATTAGGCCTCGCGGCACAACAGTTTTAGGCCTTTTGACACAGCTGCATTCTAAAGTTCTTCTTTTTTTGAAAAGGGAAGAATCAAGTTCCTGTTCCACTCAGCAGAGTTGTTGGGGGCCACCTTTTTCTCTCTCTCACCTGAGAGAAGCGTTTGCACTTTGAGGCAGAAAGAAATCGCACTTGTCCTAAAGCAGAATCGCATCCCAAACTGCAGCAGTGGCCTCTGCGGATTTGCGTGCAGATTCGCATACACGCGTGGCTGCTCCTTACGGTGCACGAGCGAATCATTCGAAAGACATGAAGAAGGGAGCGACTTCGGGTGCATTTGTACTGATGGGTGAACTCAGGTGCACGGCTAAGGCAGGGAGGAGTGACCGGGGGAGGGGGGGACAGCTATCCTCCAGGGGTGGCGTGGGTGAGGAGGCGTCGAACAAAGTGTCGCGTCACGTCAATGTACACAAGCGCCCCCCCCCCCCTTGACGTCATGTATGGACTGGTATGTGTTTGTACTTAGTGCATGCAATAACGACAGTTGAGTTGTGAGGGCGAAGCTGGGGCGAAACGACGATTTTTCAAGGGGGTAAAACGATAACGGGGACAAAAGCTGCGGCTGCAAATGCCAGAAGTGCAACGGTGCATTTAGTGCAGCAGGCAACGTCTACATCGTCTTTCTCCGCAGGCTTCACCTTGACGGGGCCGTCGAAGAGCAGCAGCAGCGACGACGACGACGACAACAACAGCAAGAACAAGAGCAGCAGCGGACACCACGGAGATGGCGCCTGCGAGCGGCTGCGGAGAGGGCTTGGCGACGGCGGCGGCTGAGTGCGCCACGAACGCTTCGGCCGCAGCCGCGGCCGCCGCAGCCGCGGTGGCGTCTTCGCTCGGGCCTCCACCACCCCCGCAGAAGTTGTTCGAGTACTTGAACGGGCACTTGATCGGCCACTATATCATGAAGAAGGCGCTCAGCGTCGCTGTGTACAACCACTACAGTGACGTCAGCATGAAGAGGTACAGTAACAAGGCCAGAAGAAACGACGTCAAAGCTCTTGACATGGAGAAGTGACCCCTGAACACCGACGTCATCTTTTCTCGTTCTCTCTCTCTTATGTGAAGGAAGCTGATGCAGCGAGTGCCCAGCAACAACAGCCTCGAGAGCCTGGAGGAGTCCTCTTCCTCCTCCTCCTCGTCAGCGCCTGCGATGGCAAAGGACTCATCCCTCACCGTGGCCGCCGCCGCGACCTCGGCCTCTCTTCCCTCCTCGAAGCCTCCTATCCGTCCGTCGACGTTCACGTCCGCCTCGGAGCGCAAGATCTCCCACGACAGCGGCTTCGGCGGCGGTGCCAACGACTCCACGCCGCCGGCCAGGACGTACCTCACCCCGATCGTGAGTAAACACGTCGTCGCCTCCGCCGTCATCGTCGTCGCCCCCGTACACGCATGAATGATTCGTCTGAGCACAAATTGGCCGTAACGGCGAAGTCCCCCCCCCCGCACAACAAGTCTCCCCCCCCCCCTGTCCTTACCCCGTCCCCCATATGCGCGTGCAACGTGAGGCAAATTGCGGGAAGCCGCACTTATCAATAATTATTGCTGTTGCTAGGAGAAAACGCATCCATTTTTGAGCTTCCTCCTTCCTTTGGTCTGGCAAGTGATGCCCTCGTCTGATAAGGAGCCAGGAGCTGCCACTGTAGCAACGGGAGGAAACCTCCCCTGTTCACCTAGGACGGCCACGATTGATTTTTATCCGCAGATTAATTCTTCCCTTATTTACTTTGTTGTCGGGGTGAGGGTGCACATTTAAAGGGGGGGTGACCTGTCCCACTTACGGGGACGCATGAGGCCATTCACCTTCTGTGAAACTTGTTTCGACACTTTGAAAATTCGTGGCCTTGACAAATGTGACATTGTTAGTGACGTCCGAGCAATAAAACACCCGATGCACAATCGTTCTAGGTGGCTCGCGTGATCATCGAGGCGAGCTCGCACCGCGTGCACCTGCGTCAGTCCAACACGCTGACGTTCGACTCCACGGGGTCGTCGAGGCCGCTCGAGGCCATCGCGTCCAACCTCGCCCGGTTCCTGGACGTTCCCTTCCTCAAGTGCGACTGCCGCACGCTGGTGCCCAGGACGAAGAGGAGAAGCGCCAGCACCAGGAGTCACATCAAGTGGTGCAAGCCCCAGCAGCAACAGCAACAGCAGCAGCAACAGCAGTATCTTAATCACCCCGCGCTGAGGTAATAAAGCCCCAGAGCTTTAATGAATTGCTTTAATAGCCCTCACGTGACTGTACTCGCCTGACCCGGCGAAGCAGATGGGGGCACAAGCAGATGCCCCATTTTTCATCACCACCCAAAAAAAGTTACTCTTAGGCCACCCATAAAGGAAGCCCCAAATCCTGTATAAACAGCATTTTTTTACGAGTGACTTTTGGGGGAATGCATCTTACGACAAAAGCCAGTCCAGTTTCGTCATACCGAAGCTGCACTGCACAGTACGGAGCAGTGGAAAAACTCGTTGTCGGAGCCTTCGGTGATGGTGACAGGAAAAACCCCCAGGACAGCACAGGCAAAAAAAGGCTGACATGTGGCAAAGGTCCATTAAAGCAAAAAGTCCAATTGATTTACGATGGGAGAACAGAACGAGCGTGTCTCTGGCTGGCTTAAGAAAAGGCTCTGCGACGCCAACTGCCGAAGGAGACGTCTGACTCTCCCTCATCTGGCAACCCTGACTGCTCTCGAGGCGGAGAAAAGTCAGACTTTCTAATCTAACAACCCTGGCCAGTCATTTTTGGACTTGCTGGATTTTGGTCTCTAGGAGGGATTTTTGTTACTTGGCAACCCTAAAGAACCATGTGGTTCTTCTCGCCGAAATTCTATGTAGTGCTATTGAATGATGACAATGTGCAACATAGAGTAATGTTGGAGAAAAAGTATCAGACATTGAATAAAAAGGCTTGGAGTGTCCTATATGGATCGAATCGGTGCCTGATGCTCATTCTTTACTGCCGACGTTCAGCAGCATAATTTTTCGGGAAAAAAATTACCACATGGCACTAAATAGTCGATCGATATGCCTCACCAGGAGCTCCTGGCAACCCTGGAGTGTAATAATTTCCAAAATGTCCTCCCAGGAGGGGATTTTTTTTCCGCCTGGCAACTCTGACTAATAATAAAAATCTGTCATTACTTTATGCGGACCAAAAAAACAGCCGCGTGCAAAACCTGAACCCCCCTGAGCCCATGCGATCCAGGAGAGGATCTCTGGGGAACTGGGTCCAGCTGTTGGAGGGCGTGTCCGGGGACTGCTTGGACGAGATCATGGCCAAGCTGTTCAAACAGTCCGACTATGAATTGGATCGGGCCGAGCGGGCGATAGTGTTCCTCGACGCCATGGACAACGTCGGATCTGCGGTGGCGGACATCGACGACGACCAGAAGGAGGTCGAAGGGGAAATCGTCGAGGAGATACTGGGTGAGTGAGACACGTCTGGACCGGACAAGGTTGCCATCCGCAGCGTCAATCTTTTCCTCGTCTGTCTCCAGCTGGCGTGAGTGCGCCCACACTTTGCACACGCTCGGAATCCGCCTGACCGACCCAGCGGATGTCATGGGCACCTCGCTGGGATAGGGAGGGCCGGTCAAAAAATGGGCACCCGCCATTGAGCACCCCTCCCTGTCCAAGGTGTGACGAGTCCTTGACAACCCCGGGGGCGTGCGGATTCTGCAGTTCGGTCCCGTGTACGCGGGTCTTAAGCAAACAGGGCCAGGGCCATTCACGTATTTGTAGCCGGGCCCTCAGTGCGTGGTCACCGATGTCATAGTCAGTTTAGAGACCACGAGCAATGCCTGATGTCCCTGCTAGTGCTACTGAGTTATTAGCACAATGCTTCTGTGCTAATAATAGCATATACTGTTGGAGTCAAATCAGTAGATTTAACATTAGAAAAAATATTTAACTTTGACGGTTGCAGAGGAATAAGTGGGCATCTCACAAGTATCTGCGATTCAGGGTCAGCAACAGACTCAGCTTTAGGTATATTTACTAACTACTCGAGACCCTGAGACGGGTGTTGACATTCGTCAAATGATCAGTTTGTCGTGCAGGTTGAGCATTCCAGCATCAGCTGCCTTGACATGAAGTCACGGAAGAACCTGTGACTCTGACACTAAAGTATTTGGCTTTTTTTCTGCAAATGAGAAAACAAGTCACCCTTGATTAATAAATGTCTGGTTGAGCAAGTCAGTTGATGCCCAAAGACATCACATGAAACAATGGGTGAGGAGTGATCTGCAGGTCCTGGTCCAACAGTGTAGTATGGATGTGCAAGGGGTGTTCAAGCATAAACGAGTCTGCTCTTTGTATTCACTTGTATGACAAGCTGTAGCTGTGACTTTTTTTGTGAATCATCTTTGGACCTTTCCAAAAGACTTACATTAACTTCATGTCAGCTGATCTTTGACAGCAGGCAAAAACACCCTGGCGTAAAGTGAGGTTTCCTGTCAGATCCGTCCTCTTTTGTGTAGAGAAGATTGAGTACACAAGGGACAGGAAATCTCTACTAAGGAGAAGAAAGATTTGATACAAGCGGGATCAATGAAGTTTTATTAATTATTTGTGTCAGGCCGTCAGTCTGTGCCACAAAAGAGTAGCTTTCATCTTCTGTTAAGACCTAAACACGTCCTAAAACTGTGCATTTTTAAAACTAGAGGTATCTCATGGGAGATGTAACTTAAGGTGATTGTGATTTTACTCACGTCAAAGGTCAGCTGACACGAGATGAGTAGAAGTTGTTCGTGATTCATTATTCACCAGAAAAATCACAGCTCCAGGTTGTCATGTAAGTGAATAGAAAGAGCAGTCTCGTTTATGCTCGAACACCCCTGGTACATAAGAACTGTCAGTGAACGGACAAGGTGACGTCATGTACATGTACGCATACACGACCGTGAATATGACAACGACTGACACGTCTCGCCTCTCCAACACAGAGATGATCAAGGGCACAGAGTTCAAACTGACCCGCCCGAAGAAGCCGAATTTACCCTTGGAGGCCGTCGGGGCGCCCCCGGACGTGCTGGAGGCCCCCGAAGCCGCCGCCGCCACCAGGCCCGAAGATAGCAGGGATGCGCCCCAGTCGGACCCGGAACGTGTGACTCTCAACACTTCCCACATGTTTTTCATCTGCTTCGGTGTCAACGACAACTTGGCCATGAAGCAGACAGGTGAGAAGAAGGACTACAGCGACAACAGTACCAGCTGCAGCAGCGGCAACAACAACTACCAGGAAACCAGTGCCAAAGGTAGGGACAGCTTTTTGTGGTACATCGCTGTACCGGACATGATCGTTCCTGTTCTCAGCCATCAAGGCCAAGCACAGTAACGAGGCCGCCTTCAGTGTCAAGGGCAGATCCTTCGACAGCGTCGGTTACAGCTTCGAGTCCTACGAAGACGTAGACGAGGACGAGGACGACGAAGAAGACGACAGCCTGAGTGGGTTGAAGGAGAACCCCTTGGCCAAGGAGTTGATCACGCACAACCCGCTGCCTCATTGCCAAAACCTCTGGGGACTCAAGGATGTGGAGCTCAAGATCCAACCCGAGGCACTGGAGATCATTGCCAATCAGGTAGGGATCATCACAGCCAGGAGTCACAACTCTTGCAAAAGCTTGCAAAGAAGTCTCATGACAACTCTCCGACGGAATGTTCCAGGCCTCCCACCAGCACGCTGGTGTTGACGGCGTCCGGACCATCCTAGAAAAGTTGCTCTTCACGGCCAAGTTCGAGATACCGGACGAGAAGGTCGTGGCTGTGGAGATCACTGAGGACTTCGTCTTGGGCAAGGCCCTTCCCGTCTATCATCATCACCACCACCACCACCACCACCACCACTCATCCAAGCTGCAGCAACAACAGCAACAACAACTGCGCCCCATCAACGAGGAGGAGGAAGACGCAGTGCTCAAGACCGTGCCCCTGACCGAGTTCGAGCAGGCCATCCTCGAGCAGTTAGAGTTATGAAACGAAACGAAAACAAACGAAAAAGGAAAAAAAAAAGAATCAGAAAAAAGACAACGACATAATGCAAAAAATCAAAGGACTTTAGTCTATGTTTTTTATTTCACTTGTCAGAGAAAAAAAGCAAGCGGTGTACATAAGTTAAAATGTTGTTCTTGCAAATGCGATTAGCCATATTATAAGGGCATAAAAACACATGATGTTAAATATGCAACCAAAATAACATCCTCATCGACATGCAATATCAATGTAAGTCAGCAGCTGTTCAACTACAGAAGAAAGGCCAGAAGGCCTCGACAAGACAATCACTTATTCTGCACTAGTTCTCATAACTTACTCACGTATGCCAGTGTGAGCTGTAATAACGGCATTTATAATATACAGGACTTGAGACGCCTTGTTTTTTTGTCTTGTCGAGTATATTCCCCACCCCCTCCCTTCCGTCATGTTTGCCTCAAAATATTTGCCCCCTCCCTCCCACATTCGGAGGACGACTTTGACACCAAAAGATACAGGATATGACGACATCGGTACAGGGTGAGTCGCCAAAAATACACTACTACTTAGAAATTTTTATCGCAATTAATGCTTGCCAGATTTGGCAATCAGTCACTACTGTCGAGATCATTTTGTGCCTAGTGTAAGAGGTCCTTTAAGAGGTGCCGCTGATATGTTGCGCAAATACGGATAATCCATATCCTAGAGCACTCGGAAAGAGGTGCCATTGTACGTACTCGCTGTTAGGGCTCAGTTATGCTATAACAACTCGATTCCACATCTGCAATTTCTATTTGGGTGGAGTCTCATGAGTTCAGTTCATTGCTTTTTTATCATTTAGGGAGCATTCACACTGCGGCACACTTTCTACCGGTTATGCCCTACACTTCCGGCAGTCAACAATGAGCAAAGTACCCAAAACATGGTTTTATTCCTTCCTGTGTGTGTAGTAAAACTTGCTCATTGGAGTAAGCACTTCCCTCCAAAGAGGTTTACCTGAAGGTTGACCTGGAGGGTCGATGATTGTCACGGACAGTTATGACCTGAGCAATGAATGGAAGGAGTGTTTATTGTGCTCTATAAAGTCATGACAAATCGGGGGGGGGGACAGAGATCCGGGATCCAAAATTTCTGCACAACTGATTATCAAAAGCCCAAAGTCCACATGAAACTTGACACTTGAAATTGACATAAAATATGGGTTTCTGCAGGCCATATAATATGTAGTGCTATCATGTATTTAGCAACATATAATTACTTGTCACATATACTTCTTTGCTGTGTCAGTTGAATTGAGCCCCAAGTATGTTCTGACACTTGTATAAACCCATATTTTTTGGCTACTTCAAGTCTGGATTGGGTCTTGTGCTAATCCGGTGCTGGGAAAATTTGCATCCCGGATCTCTGTTCCCCCCTGATTAATCGTGACTTTATGAAGCACAATAAACACTCCTTCCATTCATTGCTAAGGTCATAACTATCTGTGACAATTGCCGACCTTGTGGGTCAACCCTTCGGGTAAGTCTCTTCAGAGGGAAGAGCTTACTCCGAAGAGTAAGTTTTCCTATTTACTCATAATTGAATAAAGGCCTGTTTTGGGCACCCTACCCAATATTGGCAGCAGGACGTGCAGGGTGATATAACCTGTGATAGATGCATGATAGTATGAATACATCCTAAAATCACTCTGACTCATCCCCCTAGCCCCTGTTGTATACGTGACACTGCTTTTTTATGGCAAACTCATGCAAATTCTTGCAGTTTCGCGACGGATGCGAGCGAGAAAGAGGGGTTTTAGTCAACCGTGCTAATTTTCATGCAATTACTCATCAGCTGATGCTGGAGACGACAATTTTTCTTACCTTGTTTTTTTTCTAGTTTCTCATCTTTTCTCGTAGTTTGTCTGTTTGTTTGTTTGTTTATTTTCGCGTTATCCGACGAGTGTTTTCGCGGCCTTGCAAGCGCAGGGGAGAGACAGAACAGACTGAGGACATGGGCAGCAGCGGTTAGAATAGGGATGCGCTGCCACCAGCGAGCCCGGGCTCGAGTCCGGCGTCTCCGACTTTCTTTCGGGTCGACTGACTCGAGTCCACCATGGTCACCACGCGCGCAAAGTGCGCCCAGGTGAAATGAGAAGCGCACGCGTGCCCTTTCCTTCCCCACTCTTACTCCTCCTCCACACGCGCACATACGCTTGAGGTGTAGTTCAAGCCGAAAGTCCTAAGCCAGGCCTCAGTCAAGTTTTTCGTACAATTGTGGCTCCGTCGCTTGGTAAGACATCCCTCAAATATTCTAAGCTTCAGGTCAGGTCAGGTGTTCATCAATCCTTGTCTTACACGTACACAACTTACCCTGAATCCCCAATAGGTAGGCATGCCCGATTGCTTTTCAACTTCTCCCTGGATTATTACAGTTTGTCTGATTACTGAATCCTGCTTGGTTCTTTTTAGGACCTTTGCGGCATTTTCGAGACAAAAGGTAGAGATTTATACGAGATATAAATTTAGAAGGGAGAAGATACCACTTGACGGGGGATACTATTTAAGGGGGGATATTATAGTCTCCTAAGCGCTTCGATTCACCGGGGCAGGATAAGACCCAATCCAGGGTTACTCCTCTCTCCCATGTGGGCTTCTATCCCTTGGAAGTCCCCAGTAACAAACCAACAAAACAAGGGGGATATTATTTTATGGGGATTCTATTTAAGAGGGGATACAATTAAAGGGGGGATATTGTTCCAGGGGGGTATTGTTTAAGAGGGAATGCAATTTAAAGGATAGTATTACTTAAGGGGGGTTACCATTCAAGAAAAGTAGGTACAATAAAAAGAAATACTTTAACTAAGCGTGCTGCGTCGACAACAACTTTAGTGACGTGAAACTGATTCAAACTCGTGTTGATTTGAACTCGAGCCCCCTCCAGAAAAAAGGGGGTTCCTTGGCTTGAGCTTGAACCCATCCCTACACCCACACCCACAAAGCAGCTCAAACATGCAATTTTTCCCTCCTTGCCCTCACCCAGGGCTGGGCCGAGCCTCCTTTTTTTGTCTAAAAAATTGAAAGTAGAGTAGAGTTCCTATTTTTATTGTGCAATCCAAATTTTGGAAGTTTTCAAGCAACTTTTGAGCTCATTTTTCCCCGTCAATTTTTCGAGCCACTTTCTTCATTTATCGAAGTTTCTCCAGAATTCATGACTTCATGAGTCGAAGTTAAGGCCAAAGTCGTGACCAAGTGACACCTGTAACCGGATAGTGGCCTGAGAGCCACAACATTGCAAGAAGAGGTCCAGAGGCTCTGAGTCGAGCTTGGTGGCCGAGCCAGCCTGTCAAAGCCCAAAGAGATCAAGCCTCGACTCGAGCCCAGCCGCAGCTCGACCCACCCCTACACTCAGCTGATGGCATTTCTACCCACAACTCCCAAGGTCCCGTGGAAAGCTCCTGTTCTCAGTGGGTCCCCGGTAGCTTTTTTTCTGCTTTTCGCGGAAAGCGATTGAAGCGAGCAGCGCTGAATCAGTATCAAGCGCTGCTCTCATGGAGAAAAGAGAGCTTGATCCATTTTTGCTAGCGAGTCCGGGCCTTAAAATAGGCCTAGAGAAAGTTCTTATATTCCTGCGAAAAAGTAAAGAGATGCTGCTGGTGCGTAGTAAAGCGAATTTCCTCTCTCTCACACACACGCGTGGGCGCGCGTGCGCGTGAGAGTCCCCATATCTCTTGCGATATCGTGGCAAAAAGATACGGGTGAAAATGTAAATAGGCCTCTTTTGCGACAAAGTCGCATTGCCAAAAGTGCGAGAGGCCTCAAGGCCTTGCTGTCAGGCCTTTGTTCATTTTCCGTAACATGTTTTAGATTATATTGCTTCCATTTTTGGCTCTTCTCAGAAACTCGGTTATTTTTTTATGTAATGGTAGACTAGACCAATTTGTTTTTACCTGTTTCTTCCTGCTATATTTGAAGACATGTCAGTTTGGGGTTCCCTCGCTGGTTTTATAGACGCAATACATAAGGATGTTAGGTTAACAAATTGGACCTCCTTAGCCGCTTTCTAGATGCTAGACTGTAGTTAAACCACACTGAGAACGAAGTGCACTTTTTAGCTTCATCCAGTGGCCTTTTAAACCTGAACATGATATGTAGTAAACTTATGTAGTAAAATTTCATTGGGGTCAATCAAACTATTTTTTTGAAGAGCATTTGGCATTGGGGAACAAACCAAAGATGAACCGAGCCAAATTCCAATATTTTTCGTTAGATAGTATTTATTAGGCTAGGTCAAGAAATGAAATTTTTGCAATTTGACTGAGGGCATCTTAGGTTTGTTACCTAATGCAAAATGGTAAAGATATAGTCAAAGGGTTTTCCCAAAGAAACATTTTTTGACCCCCCTCCACGGCAATAAGGTTTTACTACATAAGTTCGGTACATAAGCAGGTGCTCAGATTTTGACAGCCCTGTGACAAAGCTGTCAGCACTTTGTTTTTAGTTTCATTCAACTACAGTGC